>Ga0193733_1000076_pt1 | contig 35957 bp, 39 predicted proteins | sample U1s2metaG_FD_145076 | JGI IMG/M metagenome (GOLD analysis project Ga0193733, IMG submission 145076) | Soil microbial communities from a riparian zone of the East river system, Colorado, United States - U1s2 | ecosystem: Environmental > Terrestrial > Soil > Riparian zone | place: USA: East River...
AGGATTCCGGAACAAGCAGAATTTCATTCACGCGATCTACTTTCACTGCGGTGGCCTGGACCTAGCGCCGTCATCCACTAAATAGCCGGAAGGCCCATTATTATTGTCTCCGTGACTGCAGAAGACGCGAAGCACGTTCTGAGCGCCCCGGATTATGTGGCTAGATTGCTGCTATTCGTCGCCGCGGACCTGCCACCAATCAAGGCGTTCGAATTCGGCCATTTTTTCGGAGCCATGTTCCCGGTACCAGCGGCTCCAGGCGAGCGCGTCCGCGGGCAGATTCTCATCCGTAATTTCCTGCAGCGCGAGGAAAGTCCAGCTTCGCATTTGGCCAGTTGTGCGGGGATTCATCGCCAGATCGAGGAGCTTTGGCACGATCCTCATGCGCTGTTTGCGCGTGAATATTCCGCAATCGGAAATGTTGCAGCCCGCGCGGTCCCGGACGCTGTTGGCGGGATCTCCGGTGAACGAAGTGAACAGCTCATCGAGAACTTCATCTTTGCCTAAAAAACGCATGCCCTCGACGGCCCACTGCCGCACGCCAGCGTCCTGATCGTAACGGGCATAATTCAAGAGCACGCCGTGGATGCGTTCGTAGTCGACGCCGCGGCCCGCGAGCATGCCAAGAAAATAAACCGCGGCAGCACGGTAAGGCTGGTCGGTGCGCGCCCGCTCGATCAACAGATCGGCCGCCTGCTCGTTCTTCTGCCAGCCTTCCAGAGCAAGATTGATGTCCACATTGGCGTACCGCACGCGAAGATCCTTGGAAAACTGCGAGCGCTGCTCTAGTTGCCGCACGCGGTCGCTCATTCGAATGTTGCCGATCCAGCTTTCGACTTGCTGATCGAATAGTTCCAGCGCGCGCGTGTCGTGACCAATGGCGCGTTCGAGCAATTCCTCAGCCTGCGCTTGCGCGGGTAGTGCGCGCACGCGCTCCACGTCGGCATCCGTCAAAGGCGCGGAAAAAGCGCGCCGCGTAACTGGCTTGGCAGCCAAGGCCGCCGCCGCTGCACGTGAGCTGTTCGTGCGCGAAGAGAACGAGGTCATCCGCCACGCCGTGAAGCCAATCATCCCGGCGACCATGACGAGGAAAACGCCGGCGGAAGCGGCCGCCGGCACGCGCTGCCGCGACTGAGTGAAAACTTGGCCTGAGGATTGCCTGAGAGGTTGTGGAGATACGCCGAGAGGCAAATCCACTTCCACATGCGTATCCAATTTCAAGCCGGCCAGCGTTTCGATCTGCGAGACGACCCAGCGCGCTTCCTGGCGGCTGTCGATTTCGTCGGCGAGCGTGATTTTGCTCCCATCCTTCAACCGCATTCGAATCGCATGCAGCGCATTTCCCGAACTGTTGCCCTGCTGTATGCTGACCACGGGCACAATCGAGGCGACGTCGGAAACTTGAATTCGGCGCGTGCGGCCAAGGCCGAACATTCCCGAGCTTGAAAGAATCTCGCCACTGCGGACGCAGATGCGCGCGCTGCCGAACGTGACGCGGAGAAAGCCGGCGAGTATGATCAAATCGCTCAATCCCAAAAAAATGAAAAAGAAAATCGGCGCGTGCTTCTGGTACATCAGAAAGGCGACGCCGGTCCACACTAACAAAACCAGGAATAGCATCAGCGCACGGCTGGGATTGCGCAAAATCGGAAAATAAAATTCGGTGCCGCCGGAGCCCATCGAAACGACCACTTTCGTATGCGCGGGTTGCTGGACCGCGCCAGAATCCGCGTCGCTGAGCCGCGGAGTGGCAAAACCGAAGCTGTCCGCTCCGGTTGTGGTTCGTGTTCCGGAATCGCTCGCCGGCCCGGCGAACGCTGCGTTCCGAAAAAACGGGATTTCGAAATCATCCGAGTAATCCACGCCGGGCACGTCCGCCTGCGCGTGAAGCAGCCAAAGAACTTGATCGCTCGGATTGTCGTGATCCGTGACCAGGCTGTCCGCGGGCGGAGAAAAATCCACGGGAATGGCGCGGCCGAGCGGTCCGGGCTCCACAGCCCCCGCGGGAACATTGTGCTCCGCCTGCCAGAGAACAATTTGATTGGTGCTGCGGTTGTCGCCCGATCCGGAAACGAGTTTGCGCACACAGGAGAGACGCAAGTCGATGCCGTGCTCCGCGCGTGAATCGAGTTTCAGGTGAATCCTTCCACCCACACGTTCACCGGGAGAAAAAGTCAGGGCATCGAACTCGAAGTACGCGTCGCCGAAGCGCCGATGACGAATTGTGGCGCGCAGTGCCTTTACGATCAGAATCACGCCCAACAGGTTGAAGCCGAGGAGCAGAAACACACGCGGATCGCCATTGCGCGCGAAATTCGGGACCATGCGGAAGAGAAACGGGAGCGTGATCAAATTGCAGAGAATGGCGAACACCCAGAAGGCGATTTCGCTTTTCTTGTTTTGACTTTCCGCGCGGCTCGACGCCCAATCCGGACGCCACAGCCAGGGAGAGAGTGGATTCGATTCCTCGCGTGCAGCCTGCTGCTTCAGGAGTTCGTAGCCGCGGAAGGCGGCGTAAATAAGTCCACCGCCGATGAAGACAAAAACCGAGCCGAACATGATGCCGGTGAAGATGTCGAAAGTCTTGAAATTTCCGCGGCTGAGGAGCTGTGCGTAAATGAAGGCGAGACCCCCTCCCAGGAAGGGCAGCCCGAAGAGGGTCAGGAAGACGGCGGCGCCCTTGGAGGGTTGGATCATTCCTTGATTCTAGAATCGTTCGAGCGGACAAAGCGGACGCTAAAGGCTGAATTGCCTTTGCGGTTACACCTGAACTGTGGGACAGGCCTGGATGCCCGGCGCGAGCAGCGCGCCAAGAAGCGCGAGGCGCGGTCTCGGCAGGCTTCTAGTGAGTTGCCATCATCGGATTGGCGATCAACAGTGCGTTTAGATCCGCCGCGATTTGCGAAGCGATCTTCTTGAAGTCGTCATCCGCGGCGTTCCTATCCATCTCGAAACGGACCGCCGGCGAGTATGAGGTCACGGTAATGACTGGACCGTGCTTGGCGTCGTTGCTCGGAGGATTGGCAAGCTCGTAGAGCGGCTGTTGTGGACGCGAGAGATTGTTCACCCCGACGTACAGCAGCATCTTCGGGGCCAAGGGATCGCTCCCGACCAGAAGGCGCCGCACGCGATTTTGTTCATCGGGCTCAGCGAAAGCACCACGGATGCGCAGGCCCTCGGCCGGGAGCGTTTGTCCCGGCCGCAGACGCTTCACCTTGAAACCGGCCTTCTTCAGAGCGGTTACCAGATTTTCAGCCATGATGTTCACGAGCTTGTCGGCCTGTTCGGCGAGAGTCTCGTCAGGCTGGGAGTTGGTTGCCGGCGCGGGTTTCTTCGGCGAAGAGCCGGGAGAAGAGTTCTTCTGTGTGGCTGAAGGAATGGTTGATGCACTGCCGGAAGTTGCGCTCGCGGAGTTGCGGGAGGGTGCGCGTCTCGACGCGCGGCCATTAAGGACTTCGAGCTCGAAATCGCTGACATAAACGACCATGGAACTGGCGGGAGAGCCATTCAATGCTTGGGGCTGACGCGAGTTGTGCGCTGGTTTCGCGGGGCTCGGCCTTGCAACGGCAAGAGTGCAAGAAGCGAGCAGGAGAAGCAGGGGAGCCAAACGAAAGACCTTCATGGAAATACCTCAAGGGGCGAGTGGTAAGCCCGCTCGAACAAGCGCGAGATGAATTGTGGCATAAATTCAAGAAAACTTGTAAGTGTTTTGTTTACTGCGGGATGGCAGCGCGTCCGTTAGAGTGCCCCGGCAAGAAACACCAGGATGGGCCGCCCAAATTCTTGCTGATGGGTTGAGTCTGGGGCTTTTGCGTAGAGCATGGAAGATAAATCTAGATTTGTCTAGATTATTCTGCTTCGTTGCTCTAAGATGATCTTTGAGGGAATCGGCGTGGCAAAAACCACAGTCAAGAAGATCGGGCTGGAGATGGACGCACGTCTCTATGGGGAGCTATCCAAGCTGGCCAAGAAAAACGGGCAGTCCAGACGCTTTTTGCTGGAAAAAGCGCTGGAGCACTACCTCCAGTTCGTGGTGCCGTCACAAGGGACGGTGCGGCCGGAGGTAATGAGCCATTTCCGTCGCTCGACTGACAAGAATCGCAAGTTGCACGAACTCCTGGCGAAGTAAATGCCGGAGCACATCTATGTCACCGTCGGCGAGGCCGTGGAGATGCACCGGCAGCTCGTCGAGGAGTTTGGTGGAATTCATGGGCTTCGGGACAGGGGGCTCTTGGAAGCTGCCATCTTTCGTCCGCAGAGCGGATACCACGACGATTTGATTCATGAAGTCGCCGCGCTGATGGAATCTCTCGCCAATAACCATGCCTTCCTCGACGGCAACAAGAGAATCAGTTTCGCGGCGACGGACACGTTTCTGCGTGTCAACGGCCATTATTTGGAAGTCGAACCTTTCGCGGCACACCGGTTCATCACTGAATCCATCGGCAAAAGGGAATTCCGCATCCGGCAGATCCGGGAATGGCTCTCCGCTCATGTGAAACGGCTGTGAGACCCTCGCGATGAAAGCGGAACGAAGGCCACCCGTATTCGTCTTAGCGGGTCAAGGGCCGACCATCGGCCCAGGCGGCGGACGGAGGTGTGGGCGGCTGGGGAGCGGGCGCGACAGGCGGTGTGGAGGGCGGAGTAGTTGCGAATTTTGACCGGTCGAGCGCGGTGTTTTGATCGACATAGGCAGTTACGGGCGCGCCCTTGGCAATGACCACGTCCTTGCCGTGGATGAACAGGAACAACGGTGCAGCAGGAAAAAAGAGAACGCCACTGGCGATGATGGCGCCAGTCATTGCTCCGGAGCGCCCCTTGCCTTTGGCTTCCTGGGAAGCGCGGAGAGGAGCGCGTTCGCCGTCCGCGAGACCTACTCGGCGATGCGCACGTCGAGTTTACCGGAGCGGCCGAGGCGGCGTTTCGGCTTCGCGTCCACAATCGTGCCCCAAGCCATCTCACCTTTCGGGATCACCACCAGGCTGTGCACTTTGACGCCTTCCACCACCTCAAAATCAACCCTGTTGCCGGCGGCTTCCTTGGTTGAAGATAGTTCGCGCGCAAGCTTCAGCGGGACAGGCGTGCCGTCTTCGAGGCCGAAGTCAAAAGCAGCGCGGGTTTCGGCTGCACTGCGGCAGATGGATTGGGCTGAGGAGCGGCTGCGGGCTCCTGGGAACGCGGAGCCGCGGACTGCTGGATTTTGTCTGGAGCGACGGGCTGCGTCGCGCTCTGTGCCGAGATGGAATCCGTAAAGCAAGTCGAGATGAGCAGAAATGCCGAGAGAAGAAAGTTTGAAAGGGATTGCATATGCTAGCGTCGAGTCCAAGAGATGCCTGTCTTGACCGAAGTATATACACATGGATGTGCGGACTTTTCTCATTCATTCCGAAAGATGCGGCGCCCGGCGCAACTTTTTCAAGCAGGTTTGAGACTGGCATCAACTCAGCTTTAGAGTCATAGACGAATTGCGTGGCGCAGCCTGAATGAGGCACAAAAAGGCAAGCCCCGCGGAGTTTGCAGGCGCGTGGCGCCGGCTGAAGAAAATTGCCGGTGGCTTTGGCCACGCGATCTTAAGCAGCGATCGATTTTGGCGCCGGCTTGCGGCGAGGTTTGTTGCCGTTCTCGAGCAGCTCACGCTCGGCGCGGGTCCAGTCCTCGAGCGCATTTCCGGGCGCGCCACCGCGCTCCAAAAAAAACTGGTAGGCGCGCAAGGCGATCTCCTCCGTTGTCGGATGGATCCTGGCTGTGCGCGGCTTCGTTATTGTTGGCGAGGAACTTTTCCCCGTCTTGGGCATACCCCCTCCTTTCAACTACTGTCTCCATGTTACATCTGATGGAAAACCATCGCTTCAGAATTCATTGGAGAGCTAATCGAAAGATTCAATGGTTCGAATTCGAAAAACCGCAATTCCTCCGACCTTCGGAATCAGGGATCAGCGAGCAGTAAAGCTCTTCGTTTGTCCAAGGGTAGGGACGACGCCGAGCTGCTGCATCATGCCGAAAGTGTCCCAGCTGACGTAGGAATCCATGATCTTTCCATCGACGATGTGATTGATGGTGATTCCTTCCACGTACACTTTCTTGTTTGTGGCGGGAATTCCCATGAATTCACCGGTGTGAGTGCCGGAAATTGTCCAAGCGACGGCCAGCTTTTCCTTTTCGTCAACGATATCTTCAATCGTGAAGCGCAGATCAGGAATGCCAACGATGAAGCGCGAGACTTGGCGTTTATAAGCGTCAGGACCAACCGAGGAATCCGTGAGGGTGGGATCGTGGAGAGCGTGGCTGGGGGAGATGATTTCGTCGACTAGTTCGAGCCGGCGTTTGTTCCAGACTTCTTCATAGAGGCGCCGAACTACGGCCTTGTTATCGGCTGACATGGAGTTCCTCCTCCTCCGGATCCTTGCGATCCGGCAACCGCGGAGATCGGCCCTGCCGTACGAAACGATTGGCAGAGAACCTGGGAGGGATGGGCTCGCCCGAGCGTACTCCCAAGATGATTGGTTTGCAATCGTCGTCGCTTCACTGGAGACTGAGACGACACTCCCAGGGCCGGTCCAACGTCAAACCTATGATGAAAAGAAGCAAAGTTCGGCAATAGACGAAGATTGAGAAATGGGGGAGATTCCCTGAATCCCCCCTGGCATCGCTCATTGAGCGGGAGCACGCTCAATGCGGAAGGTGAAACAGCCCGCCGTGGTGCTGTTGACCTGTAGATAGTCGACGTTGGGATGGGTGAGCAGTTTTTCGATCGCCGGCTCGAATTCCCCATCCGCCACGTATTCCTGGGCCAAAAGGCGGCGGCCGCGTGCGTAGGCCTCGACCGTACGCGGGCTCCCGCGAAGCTCCTCCGGAAATCCGGCGTCCTCCGAGTAACGCGCACAAGCTTCCGCGTGAACATAGACCGGGCCGGGCTGTGGAAGCGATTCGGCGCCGGCGAAGCGATCATAAGTAAAGAGAATTCTGCGGTCTTCGCCCGCGATGAATGCGCGCAGGCAGTGACGGCACGGGGCAGAGTCGGTGGCCAACTCCGCGTGCGCGGGGAATCCATAAACAGGCGCGCGGAGGGTGGCGCGGACCGCTTCCGTGATTTCGGTTGGAATGGCCACGATGCGAATGGGCAGCATGAATTGTTCCTTACATCCTTCTTCAGATGCAGAGCGGCATGTGCAAGCTCTGTACGTGAGTGATTGTGGAGTGTGAGTGCGTTCCGGTTCTATCCGGTTTAGGCGTTCAAACTCGAAAAGAACTTCAGAAAATCCAACCCAATTACAAGACAAGAAGGGCCGCTGATTTCTCAGCGGCCCGGAGGCATTCACAAAATTATCTTATGTTTTGACACGCTACGATCTCCCAGTATCCGCACGAACCTGCCGTAACTTCAGCCAAAGCCCCGCGGGAGCATTCATCCTGTCACTGCAAAAGCGTGCCGCACTCACCGCGGGAGAAGCCCACCCTTCGCGAAGAACGCAAAGGATAGGCTCCAAGGTTTGCCTCGCAACGGTTTCTGAGACCGCTGTCGTTACTTCTTGCAGCTATCGCTGACCATCTTTACGTTTGTCACATTGAGGTGGCCATGTTCGGTAGCATCCTTATCCGTGCCATGCTCTTTCATTTCATCTTTGACTTTCTCTTTGGCCTCGTGCAGATCGGCGGCTCGCACTTTGCCGGTCACGTTTACCGTGTGGCCAGTGTGAGGAGAAAGTTTGAGTGTCTTGCTGTGAAGCTCCCAGGTGGAGCCATTCTCGGTCGTCAGCTTGTACTCGTGAGCGCCCTCGGCTTTAGACAAACAACCCGTCAAGGTGCGGACTTCGGCGCCCTTGTCCTGGGCGTAACCAATCGCCGGAACCACCAACAGAGTGGATACGGCGGCCACACTCAGCAGCCATTTATTTCTCATGAGGTTCTCTCCTTTTTGATTTTGAGGAGTGGAAAGACACCCACTCCTCTGTTTTCGGGGATTTGTTTCATCGTCCTTAGGCCCAAACCATACTGGCAACAACAGACACAAAAATGGAGCTCGTCCCTAGCAGTGCAGGCATTCCCCGATTGGAGCGCCCGGCGACCACCCTACGCCGTTCTGGTACTGCCCCTGATGAAATGCAAGACATTACCGGCGCTTACTTGAAATGCGAGAAACCCAAGCAACCAAAGAACAATCAAAACCAAGGCGAGTAATCCAAGCATGTCTGCATCTCCTTCTTTACCGAGCGGGACAATCAAGCGAATACATGTCGCAGAAAGAGCTGATGTCCCCGGTGAGAAGAACTTCCACGCAGAAGGAGTCTAGGAGTTTCGGTAAAGGCACGTCTGTTCCTTTTGAGACACTGCCTTGCGCGCTGGACCACCGCCATGGAATGTGCGGGATCCCATAGATTGGCCCGGCGGGGGAATTGGGCGTTCTAGGGGGGAGGGCGGCGGTGATGATTCGTTGAGCAGGCTGCTATTCCCGTTGGTCAGATGGCACACATCTATGGCACACTTGTTAAGCACATAACCGAGGGGGACTATGAAACGACAAAGAACTCACATCCTCCTGCCGCAGGCTCTGCTCCGGGACATCGACAGGATGGTAGGCCCGCGCGGGCGTAGCGCCTTCCTGGTGGAAACCGCGCAAGAAGAGGTGAAGCGCAGAAAACTACTGCAATTCCTGGAGAATGACGAACCGGCTTGGAAAGACGGTGATCACCCAGAGATGAGCGGCGGTTCGGCGGCCTGGGTACAAGAGCTACGTAGGGAAAGCGATGACCAGCGTGGCAAGGCACGCAGCCAAGCGAAGCGCGGCCGTTCCCGAACGTGAAACTGCTTCTGGACACATCCGTTTTGATCGACGTTCTGCGCCGCCGAAATGGCCGCCGCGAACTCCTCGCCGAGCTTGTGCGAGCCGGCCATACCCTCTCCACTACGGCCCTTAACATTGCGGAAGTGTACGGTGGAATGCGACCTGGCGAAACCGCCCCAACAGAAGCATTCCTTGGAGAACTGGAATGCCACGATTTGACCGGCTCCGGCGCACGGCTGGCCGGGAAGCTGAAAAATGAGTGGAGGCAGAAAGGGCGCACGTTGACTCTTGCTGATACGGTGGTGGCGGCGATCGCCATGGAACGCAAATGCGTCTTGTTCACCGACAATCGCAAGGATTTCCCGATGCCGGAAGTGAAGCTGTACCCTCGACCTGAGGGTTACTGACTTCCCCGCGATACAGGAATTGGTGCGACGGGCACCGGCCAAGCGGTCGGCCAAGTTGCCTGTCCACCTATTGAAGTAACAAGACGTTTGTGCCCTTTTGACGCATCGCCTGATCGAAGGTGACAAGGTGAAGGTCGGCGGTTTCGGCGAAGGCGTAGAGATATGAGTCGGCCCAATCCATAGTCGCAGGACGTTCGTCCTGGGTAAGCGCACGGAAACGGGCTTCGAGCGTGGAAGATTCCTCGACAAATGATACGCGGTCGTCTTGAATCCACCGGTCGTAGACTACCCAAGCTTCTGCCTGACTCAAGACTTTGTCCTCGCCCATGACAGCACCGGGGGTCAGTAGCCGCAATAGTCCGAGCTGGGTGAAGCGGCAAAAACAGACGTGTGAATCGTCCTCGAGCCGCTCGAACCAACCGAGTGCGGAAGGATAGTGAATATGGCGCTGATAAGAGAGAGCGAGCCAGACGTTGATATCAGGGAAAAGAAATGATCTCGTAGATCTTGGCATTGTCGATGTCGAGCGTGCCTGGCTTCTTTGAGGGAACAAGCGGGAAAGTGACGCGCCGGGTGCGCTTTTTGGAGCGCGGGCGGAGTTCCACTTCAACGCCTCGCAGGATGAGTTCCTTTACCGAGCGCTTTTCGCGCGCCGCTTTAGACTTCAGCTCGCGGTAGAGCGCGTCGGGAATGTCGACAGTCGTGCGCATGCTTTTATTGTGCCATATTTATGGTTGAAAGTTGTTGAAAGTAAGTAGCTAAAACGAGGCAAATATCGAACGAGTTCTTCGCCGCTGCCGTCGCGGAGAGGCTTCAAGCCAGAATGACCTCATCCTTGAGCATGTGAAGGCGGATGACACTTGGTTTTTCGGTGGCGTCGAAATGGCAGGAAACCGCGTCGCGGATCATCGTTTTCAATTCGTCAAAATCTGACCGCTGTAATGCTCTTCCCTCCCGAGAAGAACTCTGCGCATCTCACCTGCCGGAACTGAATCGGTGCGGCCATTGTTTAAGATAAATCGGCACACGACGAGACGAGGCTCGGCAAGGACTGCCTTGAAAATGTCGGTCCGCTACTTGCCGCGTTGGTGCCATGGCACGTGTCTTGACCACACGCCGCTAATGATCTTCGCTTCGCTCATCCGGTCGCAATCCGAAGTATGAGGAAACCGATAACAACAAAAAGGGCCGCTGATTTCTCAGCGGCCCGCAGGCACTCACAAAATTATCTTTCCTCTTTGACACGACACGATCTGCCAGAATCTGCCCGAATCTACCGTGACTTCAGCCGGAGCCGAAGAAGGGTAGTGAGAGTAACTCGAAGCGTGCATCCCCACGGCTCGTGAGGGCTTAGGGATGCAATGCGTGGCATGACCCGCACACCATAGCGGGTGGAGCCACGACTACTTTAGAAAGGAGGTGATCCAGCCGCAGGTTCTCCTACGGCTACCTTGTTACGACTTCACCCCAATCATGGGTCATACCTTGGGCGCCTGCCTCCTTGCGGTTAGCGCGGCGACTTCTAGTACAACTCACTTTCGTGATGTGACGGGCGGTGTGTACAAGGCCCGGGAACGTATTCACGGCGTCGATCTGATACGCCATTACTAGCGATTCCGGCTTCATGCAGTCGAGTTGCAGACTGCAATCCGAACTGAGCAGAGTTTTTTCCGATTAGCTCCCCCTCGCGGGTTGGCAACGGTTTGTACCCTGCATTGTAACACGTGTGTAGCCCTGGACATAAAGGCCATGCGGACTTGACGTCATCCCCACCTTCCTCTCCGTTATCCGGAGCAGTCCACGTAGAGTTCCCTCCTTGCGGAGTGGCAACTACGTGCAGGGGTTGCGCTCGTTGCGGGACTTAACCCAACACCTCACGGCACGAGCTGACGACAGCCATGCAGCGCCTATACTAGTGTCCCTTGCGGGAAGGCGATATTTCTAAAGCTGGTCACTAGCATTTCGAGCCCAGGTAAGGTTCCTCGCGTAGCGTCGAATTGAACCACATGTTCCACCGCTTGTGCGGGCCCCCGTCAATTCCTTTGAGTTTCAGTCTTGCGACCGTACTCCCCAGGTGCAGGACTTAACGCGTTAGCTCCGGGACGACACCCGAACGGGTGGCACCCCAAGTCCTGATCGTTTAGGGCTAGGACTACCAGGGTATCTAATCCTGTTTGCTCCCCTAGCTTTCGTTCCTCAGCGTCAGTTGTGGTCCAGCGCGCCGCTTTCGCCACGGGTGTTCCTGCAGATATCTACGCATTTCACCGCTACACCTGCAATTCCACGCGCCTCTCCCACACTCAAGCACAGCAGTTTTGGAAGCAGCCTCTGGGTTAAGCCCAGAGATTTCACTCCCAACTTGCCGCACCGCCTACGAACCCTTTACACCCAGTAATTCCGAACAACGCTGGCCCCCTACGTCTTACCGCGGCTGCTGGCACGTAGTTAGCCGGGGCTTCTTCTACTGGTACCGTCACTCCTCTTGCGAGGCATTCGTCCCAGTCGAAAGGGGTTTACACACCGAGATGCTTCATCCCCCACGCGGCGTCGCTGCGTCAGGCTTTCGCCCATTGCGCAAGATTCCCCACTGCTGCCTCCCGTAGGAGTCTGGACCGTGTCTCAGTTCCAGTGTGGCTGGCCATCCTCTCAGACCAGCTACCGATCATTGCCTTGGTGAGCCATTACCTCACCAACTAGCTAATCGGGCGCGGGCTCCTCCTTCGACGCCTTACGGCTTTGAGTCCTCGAACCGAAATCCAAGGAATGTTATGCGGAATTAGCTTCGGTTTCCCGAAGTTATTCCCCATCGAAGGGCAGATTGCCCACGTGTTACGCACCCGTGCGCCGTGCGCCATACCGTATTGCTACGGTACGCGCACTCGACTTGCATGTGTTAAGCACGCCGCCAGCGTTCGTTCTGAGCCAGGATCAAACTCTCGTTTGAATCTGGTTGCTTGGCGAAAAAAAATCCCGGGATTTGCACCCCAGGCAGCCTGCCAAGCGAATTGTTGATCGCTCGAATTTACTCAGACCATTGGCGCTCGAAAACTCCAATGGTTTCGAACAGATTCTGGCACATCGTATCGGTTGTCAAAGAGCAAGGCCCCCCTGTCCAGCAGAAAGGCAAACCTACAACCCAAGGAGTATGTCAAGGGCCGGAAGAAAAGTCAACACGAGATTAAACGATTTCCACAGCGATCCTCAGCGGGGCGCTAACTGCTTGCACCGTGGTAGGATGCGCGCGAAGAGGGATAAAAGTGACTCGTGACTGGTGACTCGTGACTCGTGGAAGAACGAAGACTCTCACTGGCGAAAGGGATTTCGCTTCTCTCAAGCAGCGACTTCTTGCCAGCCTGAAGAAGCAGGAAATGATCCAGCCAGGTGACCGCGTGGGCGTGGCGGTGTCTGGCGGGGCGGATTCCGTGGCGCTGCTGCTGTTGCTGCTGGAGTTGCTCGGGAAACTGGGCATCGTGCTCAGTGTGGTGCACTTCAATCACAAATTGCGCGGCAAAGCTTCCGACGCGGACGAAGTATTTGTCGCGAAACTGGCCGCGAAGCACGGGTTGGAGCTCCACTCGGCTTCTGTTGACGTTGCGAAGAAGGCGAAAAAGGAGCGGGCCAACCTCGAGGACGCGGCGCGGCGGGCGCGGTACGACTATTTTCGTTCGCTGGCAGAATCTGGTGCTTGCGGGCGAATCGTGGTAGCGCACACTGCCGACGATCAAGCGGAGACCGTGCTTGCGCATCTCCTTCGCGGAACAGGCCTCGCGGGGCTTGGCGGAATTCATCCTGTAGCCGGTCCGGTCATCCGTCCCCTGCTGAACGTTTGCCGGAGTGAGCTTCGGCGTTTTCTGCGCGCTCGGAAACAAACCTGGCGCGAAGATGCCACCAACCGCGACACGAAGAGGATGCGAGCACGCATTCGGAAGAAGCTCCTGCCCCTGCTCGAGAGACAATTTCAGCCGGCAGTCGTTAAACATTTAACATCGCTCGCGGAGCTCGCACGAGAGGACGAGGCATTTTTGGACGCCATGGCGGAAGAGCGGGCGACGGTGCTGGTTCAAAAGAGCGGTGAAGGAACGCGAATCGCCATCGATAATTTGTTCGAGCCGCTGAAAAGAAAAGAATTTAACACTAAGAACACAGAGGGCAGAGAGAAGACAAGGGAAACAGAAGCACTGAGCAAGCGGATGGTGCGTCGGATCGTGGAAAGCTTAAAGCCGCGCGAGGGGCAACTTGGGGCGGGGCATGTGGAGGCGGTACTGCAACTGGCGCGGAGCGGACAAAGCGGGAGTTTGCTCCCTCTGCCAGGTGGAGTAGAGGTACGAAGAGAGCGAGACGCGCTCGTGTTTCAGGCCGTCGAAAATGGGGGAGTGCGAACTGACCGCAGCGCCCCTAGGGAATATGAGTACAAGATCGATTTGGCGAGAGGCGAGACGGAAGTGAACGTTACGGAACTGGGGTGCGTATTCCGCCTCAAGGTGATTGACTGGCCCCTCAAGAGAGGGGAAACTAGTAGAGATGGGGCGGTTCTGGACCGAGACCGATTGCTCTTTCCGATGGTGCTGCGCAATTGGCGTCCCGGAGACCGATTGCGTCCCCAGGGTCACCGAAACACCCACAAGCTGAAGCGTCTGTTGAACGAGAAGCGCGTCAGCCGGTGGGAGCGTGACGGCTGGCCGGTGCTGACGAGTGGCGGCGTTCTTGCATGGGCTCGCGGCTTTCCTGTCGCCGCCGAATTTGCCGCGAATGAAAGGACCCGGGCGGGAATCGTGGTCGCCGAGGAAAAACAAATTTGAGCAGCCGAAAGGGAGCGGCGTATTCCGCGGCGCGCATCGCCGCACGCGTGGCAGTTCTAGGGAAAGAGGTTTCGCGGGAGTGCGAGGGGCGGCGGCTGGATGTGGTCGTAACGCTGGATCGCGGTTTTATTTTCGCGGCGGACCTGATGCGGCAAATCGACGCGCCGGTTGTTTGCCACTTCGTACGCGAAGAGGTGCGGGATGTCGAGGACAGCGGTCACGCGCGGCGCGAAGTTTACTTTGGTTCGGGACCGGAATTGAAAGGCCGGGACGTTCTGGTGGTTGATGCAGTGCTGGAAAGCGGAGTAACACAGGAATTTTTGTTGCGGCGGCTTGGCGAAAGCAAGCCGCGCTCGATTCGCTTGGCAGTGCTTCTGGATAAGCCGGCGAAGCGGCGGGTAGCCCTGGAGCCTGATTACTTTGGCTTCCGAACCGCATCTAACCAAGTGTGGGTTGGCTATGGCCTTGCGGCACCAAACGGGATGGGGCGCAATCTCCGGCAGCTTTCTTCCGGAGCGAATGGGACGCTCAGGAAAAGTGGCAAGGGGCGGAAGATATAGGCAAGATCTGATTTTTTCCGGCGGGTTGCAGGATTAGTGAGGACAACGTGAATTCCAGTTCCACGGCAAAAACAATTCTCTTTTGGATCTCGATCGTCTTTCTGGGCGTGATGCTCTGGAAGCTGGTGTCCGCCAACGGGGCACAGGCGCGCGAGGATACTCCCACGTACAGCGTGTGGATGGCCAAGGTGGATGCGGGCGAGGTGAAGGAAGTGACGATGTATCTCTCCCCGAACAGCTACGATCTGCAAGGCGAGTACATCAAGCCCGCGAACATGAAATTCCAGGTCACCATTCCGAAGGAAGAAGCGCCGACGGTCACGAAGGCCTTGAGGGACAAGGCCGTGCAACTGAAGGTGAAGGAAGTGCGCAGCGGAGACTGGGTGTTGATCCTGCTGAACGCCGCGCCGCTGATTCTTCTCGTGGGCTTCTGTTTGTTCCTAATGCGGCAGATGCAATCGGGCGGAAACAAGGCCCTGAGTTTTGGCAAGTCCCGCGCACGGTTGCTCTCCGCACAGCAGAAGAAGGCCACGTTCAAGGACGTCGCCGGTACGGACGAGGCCAAGGAAGAGCTGCAGGAAATTATTGAGTTCCTGAAAGATCCGCAGAAGTTCCAGAAGCTGGGCGGGCGAATTCCGAAGGGTGTCTTGCTTGTCGGACCTCCGGGAACGGGCAAGACGTTGCTGGCGCGCGCGATAGCTGGTGAGGCCAACGTTCCCTTCTTCTCGATTTCCGGTTCGGACTTCGTGGAAATGTTTGTCGGCGTGGGCGCGAGCCGCGTGCGCGATCTCTTTGAACAGGGCAAGAAGAACGCGCCCTGCATCATCTTCATCGACGAAATTGACGCGGTCGGACGGCATCGCGGGGCAGGTCTTGGCGGCGGACATGACGAACGCGAGCAAACGCTGAACGCGCTGCTCGTGGAGATGGACGGTTTTGAAACGAACGAAGGCGTAATCTTGATCGCCGCAACAAACCGGCCTGACGTTCTGGATCCCGCGCTGTTGAGGCCTGGCCGCTTCGACCGCCGTGTGGTGGTCGCGCGTCCCGACGTCAAGGGCCGCGAAGAGATTCTCCGCGTGCACACCCGCAAGGTGCCAATCAGCGATGACGTGGATTTGTCCATCATCGCGCGCGGCACGCCGGGCTTTTCGGGCGCGGACCTGGCGAATCTGGTGAACGAGGCGGCGCTGTGGGCCGCGCGCCAGAACCGCAAATTCGTCATGATGGTCGACTTCGAGATGTCCAAAGACAAAGTGATGATGGGCGTCGAGCGCAGGTCGATGATTCTTTCGGACGAAGAGAAGAAGAACACCGCATATCACGAGGCCGGCCACGCGCTGGTCGCGGCGATGACGCCGGGCGCCGATCCGGTCCATAAAGTGACGATTATTCCGCGCGGCATGGCTCTCGGCCTTACGATGCAACTGCCGGAAGACGACAAGCACACCTACACGCGCGAATACCTGGAAGCGATGCTGGCGGTGCTGATGGGCGGGCGTTCCGCCGAAGAGATTTTCCTCGGCCACATCACCACCGGCGCGGGCAACGACATCGAACGCGCGACGGACATCGCGCGCAACATGGTCTGCGAATGGGGTATGAGCGAACTGGGGCCACTAGCGTACGGCAAGAAGGAGGAGGCCATCTTCCTGGGCCGCGAAATCGCGCAGCATCGCGACTATTCGGAAGACACCGCCATCCAGATCGACAAGGAAGTGAAGCGCATCGTCAACGGCGGCTACGAAAACGCCAAGAATTTGCTCGCTAACAATCGGGAGACGCTCGAGCGCATCGCGCAGGCGCTCCTCGAACGGGAAGTCATTGACGCCAACGAAGTGAAACTGCTTATGGAAGGCAAGCCGCTGCCGGAAAAGCTGCGCACGCCTCCCACGCCGCCGCCACAGGCTGCGCCGAGCACCGACCCGAAAGCTGTTCGACCGGAGTTGCGTCCCGCGCCGGGATTCACGCGCGGAGAAAATCCCGCCAAAGCGTGAACGGCAGTCATTAGTGATAAGTTCTTAGTGGTTAGCCTTGAGAAAAACCAATTCGCAAGAATGCGTGGGCACGAATCATCGTGCCCCATTTTTTTGTGCGCTCTTGGTTTTTTCATCGGGGATCCCTTGTGGCAGCCGTTCAAGGTAAAAAGGCGTAGAATACGGCTATGGCGAAACAGAACAGCGACAACCTCCGCGTTACTTGCCCGTGCTGCCAGGCGAAGTTGACCGTTGATCCGGTTTTCGGTGCCGTGCTCTCGCATGAAGCGCCGGTTAAGGCCGGCCCGAATGTGGACCTTACCGACGCACAAAAGATCCTTGCAGAACAAAACCGCCAGCGCGAAGACAAATTTGCGGATTCCTGGTTCCAGGAAACGAACAAGGAAGACATTCTGGCGAAGAAATTTGAAGAGGCCATGAAGAAGGCCAAGGACGCTCCGGCAGGCAAACCCATCCGCGATTTTGATTTGGATTAGGTGGGACAGGCATTCCTGCCTGTTCTTATTCGTGTGAATAAAAGAGTGTGAGGGACAGACGAGAATATTCGTCCCACCGTTGCATTACACTTGCTGCCAACCGATAGAATGCTTAAACGAAAGAAATTTCGATTGAAGCTGGCCTCCCAGACGCTGCTTCTTGGCGAGCGTACTCTCGTGATGGGTGTGCTGAACGTCACTCCGGACAGCTTCTCCGATGGCGGAAAGTTTTTTGACGCAGAGCGCGCCATCGAGCAGGCGCTGGCGATGGAGTATGCCGGAGCGGATTTAGTGGACATCGGCGGCGAATCCACGCGGCCGGGTTCTGTCGGCACCTCTGCCAAAGAAGAACTAGCCCGCGTGTTGCCGGTGTTGCAGGCGCTGCGAGGGCGGATAAAAATCCCGGTTTCCATCGACACGCAAAAGCTGGAGGTCGCGGAAGCCGCACTCGATGTCGGCGCCGAGATCATCAATGACGTATCCGGATTGAAAAGCGATCCGCGGATTGCGGAATCCGCCGCGCGCCGCCGCGTGCCGCTCATCCTGATGCATCTGCGCGGAGAACCGCGGACGATGCAGACGGGAGGGTTTGCGCGGGACGTCATGAAAGACGTAATGCGAGGGCTACAAAATTCTGCGGCAGCCGCGCGCAATGCCGGCGTCGGGAAATCGCAAATCATCCTTGACCCGGGGATCGGCTTCGGCAAAGGCTTCGCGCAAAATTACGAATTACTACAAAAACTTCCGCAACTCGCGAAGCTCGGTTATCCGCTATTGGTTGGCACTTCGCGGAAGGGCTTCCTTGGCGCGGCATTGGCCCGGGAGGGCAAGCCCGCGCCGCCGGAAGAGCGCATCTGGGGCACCGCCGCGACGGTTACCGCGAGCATCTTGAATGGGGCGCACATCGTCCGCGTTCACGACGTCAACGAAATGGTGCAAGTCGCGCGCGTCGCCGATTGCCTCCTTGTTCCAAAACAGAGGCCAAACTACTAATCGCGGAGAATTCCATCCGCGGGATGCCAGCAGTACGTTTCCTTCTGTATAATCCGCCCGTAATCGGGACGCGAATGCCTCACGCAGAAACTACAGGAAAAGAGAGCAAGCCCATGCCGCGCCGCACAGTTTTTCTTAATTCCATGTTTTTTTGCCTTTTCGCTTCAATCCCGTCCGTGCAGGCGCAGTTGCCGCCGGCGAAGAAAGACTCGCTGAGCTCTGCGCAAAGCCCGCAGGGGAAAGCGGGCTGTTCAACGACGGAGGCATCGTCGTGCGCTGAGGCGGCGGCGAAGATTCTGCCGATCGTGATGGGTTCATCGCCGCTGGAGGAGAATCTGCGGCGTCTGACGGATGAAATCGGCGGACGTGTGACGGGGACGCCGGAAATGGCCAAAGCTGTGGAGTGGGGCGTGGGGGCGTTTCGCGCCGCGGGAGTGGAAGTTCACACGGAGACGTACACGCTTCCGGTTACGTGGAACGAAGGGAACACGCGTCTGGAATTGCTCGGCCTGGTGAAATTTCCCGTGCGGCTGAAAGCGGAGGGGTGGTCACCGGCGACACCGGCGGGCGGGATAGAAGCGAACGTCGTCGATGTGAGTTACGGCAACGAGGACGATTTTGCAAGGGCAGACGGACTCGTCAAGGGCGCGATTCTGCTGGTTCATAGCGATATCGGATCAACATGGGCTGATCTCTTCAACGAATATCTCCGGCCCCCGATGATTATCGAGCACGCCGTGATGGAAGGCGCGAGGGCCATTCTGTGGATGGGCGCGCGGGAAAGACTGTTGCTCTATCGCCACACGAATTCGCTGGCAGGTGAGATCGATAGGATTCCGCAGGCGGTCCTGGCGCGCGAAGATGCCATGCGGTTGGCGCGCACCGTTGCTGTGTATCCTGGGAACGTGCGCGTGCACTTCGACATGCCCAATAAAATTGGCGGACCTATCGAGCAGGAAAACGTTGTCGGCGAAATTCGTGGTTACGAGAAGCCGGATGAAGTCGTCATCCTCGGCGCGCATCTGGATTCGTGGGAGTTGGGCACGGGCGCTCTCGACAACGGCTGTAACGCAGCACTGGTGATTGAAGCGGCGCGTGCGATCAAGGCCACGGGGCTTTTGCCACGACGGACGATCCGCTTCGTGCTTTTCAGCGGCGAGGAACAAGGTACGGTTGGCTCGTTCGAATACTTGAAGGCGCACCGCGCGGAACTCGACAAAATCCGCGCGATGATCACGTATGACTCGGGGATCGGCCGCGTGACAGGGTATTCATTGGGTGGCCGCCGCGACATCGAAGCGGGCGTACGCGAAGTCCTCAAGCCCCTAGAAGCCTGGGGCGCGAACAATCACACTTACGACGCTTCGTTCGGCACGGACAATTTTGATTTCATGCTCGAGGGCGTGCCCACGCTTGTGGCGAATCAGGAAGAGGCCAACTACCTGCCGAATTATCACGCGGCTTCGGATACTTTGGACAAGGTGGATATGCGCGAATTGAAGCTGCACACCGTGCTCGCTGCGCTAACGGCCTGGGGCATCGCCGACCGCGCCGAACCACTTGGCAAGCGCCTCTCACGCGCCGAACTCGACATTCTCGTCAAAGAAACCGGCCTCGACCAGCAGTTAAAGGCTCTCGGTTATTGGGACGCCTGGCAAAGCGGTACTCGCGGCCGCAAACCCTAGCCTCCTCGATCTGCATTCCGCAGCGGCCCCTGTGACAGGCACTTATTAGGACGCATCGCATATATGGCGAGGAGCTTCCCGGTATACTGGAAGCGTGGCAAACGCTAAAACCGAATTGACCAAGAGTGACCGCCATACCTTTCTGGCCGTGGATTACGGCCGCGCGAGGATGGGACTGGCGATCGCTGATTCCGAGATGCGGATGGCGCAGCCGCTGAGCACGATGGAGCGCATCAACCGCAACGAAGACATGCGGAGGCTGCGTGAATTGGTGCGGGAGCAAGGGATAAAACAGATCGTCGTGGGACTGCCACTGCGGCTGGATGGCACGCGCGGCGAGATGGCTGAAGAGGTGGAGCGCTTTGCGCAGCGCGTGCGAAAACAGATTGGCGTGCCGGTGGAAATGGTGGACGAGCGGCTCACGAGCTGGGAGGCCGAGCGCTTGCTGGAAGAAGTTCAGGGAAGATTCATCCACGACGAAAAACTGACCGGCAATAAAAAACCGAAGAATGCGCAGGCCAAGATGACCGTGGACGCCATGGCGGCCGCCGTAATTTTGAAAGAGTACCTGGACCGGCAGGAACAGGCGGCCGAAAGGGCTGAGCCCAATATGAAGGCGAATCCGTGAGGCTGAATTGAAGTTCTTGCTCGTCCTATTGCTTTTAATCGTGCTGTTTGCCGGGGGTGCCGCGACGTGGATCTGGTACGGCATCACGAAACCGTATCAGGGTTTTGCGGCGGAAGGCGTCTTCGTCGACGTGCCGCGCGGAGCTTCCAGCAGACATGCGGCGTCCCTGCTGAAAACAAACGGCGTGGTGCGTAGCGCGCTGGCGTTTGAGATTTATTTGAGGCGGCATCCGAAGCGTACGCTGCAGGCTGGCGAATACTTTTTCGATCATGCCATGACCGGCCGCGAGGTCTTCTGGAAGCTTGCGAACGGCCAGGTGTACCAGCAGCCATTCACGGTGCGCGAAGGCGAGACGATGTTCGACATCGCCCGCGAACTGGAGGCAGCAAAGTTCATGCGCGCTGGCGATTTTCTCTTTGCCGCGGGCGATCCGGCGCTGATTCGCGATTTTGCGCCGGGCGCGCAGACACTCGAAGGCTTCCTTTTCCCTGCCACTTATGAACTTCCCAGGCATCCTGCGGCCAGTGAACTGACCGCGGAAATGGTGCACAAGTTCAAGGAGGAGTGGAAGCAGATTGCCTCGCCGCCCGCGGGAGGATCAACAGACGAGGGTGACCACCGGGCCGTGAACAGGATCGTAACTCTAGCGTCACTCGTTGAGAGGGAGACGCCAAAGCCGGAAGAACGGCCGCTAGTGGCGGGCGCATTTGAAAACCGCCTCCGGAAAGGGATGCGCCTACAGTGCGACCCTACGGTAATCTATGGAATGGAGCGGCTCGGAAAATACAACGGGACGCTAATGGGGAAGGACCTGAGCTTCGATTCTCTGTACAACACGTATGAGCACGGCGGGCTTCCTCCAGGACCGATAGGAAACCCCGGCGAAGCGTCGCTGCGCGCCGCGCTGCGGCCGGCGCGTACGGACTACCTTTATTTTGTGGCTAACACACAGGGCGGGCATTTTTTTGGTGCAACCCTGGCGGAACACAACAAGAATGTGGTGAAGTACCGTCGGCTGCTGGCCGGTTTGCCGGCGGATCCACCGCCGCCACCACCACCGCCCGTTCCGAAGAAAAAACACGGCAAGCAACACCGAGGCAAAGCACCATGACCGAAGATTTGAAAACGAAGAAGGCGCTGATCCTGGAGGCCGCCCGGGAGATCAAGGTGCAGCAATGGACTCCGGCAGAGATCGACCAGTTGCGCCGACGCCTGCTGGCGGAGCATGGTGAAGCCGGCAAAACGGGAATGGAATACATTGCGGACGTGCTGAAAGATGCAGGACAAAAGGTATTAATTAACCAACAGGAAGAAGCCGAGGACCAGTACGAAGAAGAATTTGAGGACCTGCTGCACTTCAAGACGCTGGAAGATGCCGAGGTTAGCATCATGCGGCTGGATGAATTGATGCGCAAGTTTCGCTCGCAGGGCGAACACGCGGCCGTGGAGCGGGTTTTGAATGTGGCGCGGCTCGGCAAGCGCCGCGCGGAGATGATCTCGCGCAACAACAAGGTGGAAGCTCACAAGCGCGCCGAAAAAGTGGAGATCGCGGGCTGGTTCCGCATCTGGCTGGAAACGCCGGATGCCTTCTTCGACTGGCTGGACGTTCGGAAGCATTCGCCCGAATTTCGCGCCAAGTTTCCGCAGTTGGAGTCTGAGGAATGAGCACACCGGGTACCGCGGCGCCAGGAAGCTGTGCGCTGGAATTGCCGCCCTTTTCTCTGGATGTGCAAGCGCTGGACCTCGGCAGCGACATGAAGGCGGTGGGACTCGAGTTGGTCGGAACCGAAAACCGCGAGCCGGTACGAGGCAAGGATGCTGCAGAGATCTGGTCGGCGGTCTTCCCTGCACTTGCGGGGAACGAATCGTACGCCGTGGATTTTTTCAGCCACATCGAGCGCGTGAGAGAGTTTTGCAAGACGCGGGAAATTGCCATACGAGATGCGGCGGAGCGCTGCGTCGTGCTTCCGCAGCCGAATTCAGAACAATTGCGGGAGATTTTTGAACGATTCGAAGGCGAAACATTTGGCATTCGAGCAGGCACGACGACGCAATCCGCCGATGCCGCGCTCGAGGGCACCCTGTCGAAGCGCGGGCTGGATGCGTACCAGCCGGTCTACGCGCGCTACACGTTTTGCGCCATTTGCGAGCCGGAAGACGGCTGGGTGACGCTGCTGAGCGAATCGCTCTGGCCCAGCGAAGTCATCCGCCTGGTGCGGCCGGCGATTCATCCTTTTGACATCCACATTGCGCGGCCCAATTGAATGCCTCCCTGGCTTCGACCCACGTTGATTGACCGGCATGCAAGTGGTCGCTAGATTGCTTTATTTGTGCGAATGGGGACGGAACTGATTGATGCGACGTGTGAAAACATGCCTGGTCCTGGCGACACTGGCGGCTATTTCCTGCGGCTGTGCTGCCAGAAACGGTGTAAAAGGCCACACCGAACTACCGCCGACGCAGAGGCCGGTCGCGAGGGATGCCACGCGAGAAGAACTCCTCGAGGCATACAATCGGATCGCGCTCGGTACAAAATCGCTCAACGCCACCTTAGAGCTAAAGCCCACCGCGGGATCAAAGTATAGCGGTGTCATCGATGAGTATCATGAGGTTAAGGCGTTCCTTCTGGCGGCTCGGCCAGCGCAGATTCGCGTGATCGGGCAGGCGCCGGTGATCGGAACAACGGTGTTCGACATGGCCAGCGACGGCGACACGTTTCGCGTTTCGATCCCGCCGAAGAACAAATTTCTCGTTGGACCGGTGGCCGTCGAGCGCGCCAGCAGCAAGCCCATTGAGAATTTGCGGCCGCAGCACCTGCTGGATGCGCTGCTCTGGCCGGAAGTCCGGAAAGAAGAGGCAGTGCTCTTCGAAGAGTTCAACGATGAAAACGGCCGCTACTATGTGTTGACCGTCCTCCGTGGCGGTTATCAGACGGAGATTCTGAGAAAGATTTGGTTTGACCGCTCGGACCTGCAGGTTACCCGCTTGCAAATTTTCGGTCCGAAAGGACTTCTACTGTCGGATATTCGCCTGGCGGCCTGGCAACCTCCGGATGGTGCCGCAGGGCAGAGTGCTCCGGCCGCGCCTTCCAATGGCGTTGCCTCGTTTCCGCGTGCGATTCGAATTGAAAGGCCGCATGACGACTACAAGCTCGATTTGCAGGTCACCAAGGTCATCTTGAATGAAGAGATTCCTGTCGAGCGATTCAAGCTTGAGCAACCGTCGGGAGCGGAATTGGTGCGCGTCGGCGATGCCACGGAGATCAAGCAGCCATGATGGGTGAGCTCATCTTCCGCAATCTGCTGCACCGCCCGCTGCGCACGCTGATTGGCGCCATGGGAATTGCAGTGGAAGTTGCGCTCGTCGTCCTGATCGTTGGCCTGACCAGCGGCTTGCTGACCGAGACGGCCAGGCGCATTGAAGGCATCGGGGCTGACATCATGCTGCAGCCGCCGTCCGCGTCTTTCCTGTTCGCCTTTGGCAGCGCCCCCATGCCTGTCAAGATCGGCGGCAAGCTTGCGGAACTGAAGTACGTTAAATCGGTGGCCCCCGTGCTCTTCCAGTTCAACACGTCAGGCGTGGAAATCGTCTACGGAATTGATCCAGAGAGCTTTCGAGCTGTTTCAGGCGGATTTGTGTTCCTTCAGGGGCACGACCTGGAAAGTTCCGACGACATACTTGTGGATGACATTGCGGCGAAAACAAAGAAGATACAACCGGGACAGACGTACCGCATCTTCGACCACGATTGGCATGTCGCAGGAATCGTAGAGCACGGAAAGGGCTCGCGCCTTTTTGTGCCTCTCGCTACGCTCCAGGAATTGGTGGGTGCTCGGGACAAAGCGACCATTTTCTTTGTGAAATGCACACGCCCCGAGCACACCGATGACGTCATGGAAAATATGCGCCATGTCCTTCCCGGCTACACCGTCCGGCCCCTCAAGGACTACCTCTCCCTGATGACTTCGACAAATATCCCGGGCCTGGAGTCCTTCATCAATGCCATGATCCTGCTGGCCATCACCATCGGGCTGCTGGTCATTTTTCTCACCATGTACACAACCGTGATCGAACGCACCAGGGACATCGGTGTTCTGAAATCGCTCGGCGCAAATCACTGGTTCGTCATCCGGGCGCTGCTCTCGGAATCCGCGGCGCTTTGCGTGCTCGGAATTGCGGCAGGCGTCGGACTGAGCTATTTGGTGCGCGCCGGATTTGTCTGGAAGTTTCCGACCTTGACCATTCTAATTACTTCCGGATGGATTCTTCGCGCGGCTGGCATCGCGCTCCTGGGCGCGCTGTTCGGCGCGAGCTATCCGGCATGGATGGCCAGCCGCAAGGATGCGGTTGAAGCGTTGTCGTACGACTAGGACCTAAAGAATCCAGCGCGAAGTGCGCCGAGAACCGAGAGGACAGGGGAGAAGAGTGGAAAGGGCCGCGAAGCAGGCGGGATGGCTAGGCACGAATGGGAATCGCAGCTACAATACGAGAACCTGCCAAAGGGCTGATTTTCCAGGGAAAAAATAGCGTGGAGCCGATACTCAGAACAGAAAACTTGTGGAAGCTCTACCGCGCGGGCAAGGTCGAAGTCCCGGCTTTGCGTGGTGTGAATTTCGCGGTACAGCCTGGCGAATCGGTCGCCGTGATGGGGCCTTCCGGCTGCGGCAAGTCCTCACTGCTGTACGTGATCGGCGGCCTGGCGCAGGCTTCCCGGGGCAAGGTCTTGGTCGACGGGAATGACCTCTCCGAACTGAGCGACTCCGCGCGCACCAAATTGCGCCGCCACAAAATCGGCTTCGTCTTCCAGCGTTTCAATTTGCTCCCCACGCTGACGGCCAAAGGGAATATCGCCATCGCGCAATTTATTCATGGCGACGGTTTCGATCCGCACCGCTTCGATGTCGTAACCCAGATGCTCGGTCTAGCGGGCCGTCTTCATCACAAGCCCTCGGAACTCTCCGGCGGCGAACAGCAGCGCGTGGCCATCGCGAGGGCGATCATCAATGAGCCGAAGATTCTCCTCGCCGACGAACCCACGGGAAACCTGGATTCGAAAAACTCGGAAATCGTGCTGCAGATGCTGCGGCAACTAAACAAAGACCTGGGCCAGACCATCGTCATGATCACCCACAACCCGGAAGCAACAACCTATTTCGACCGCGTCGTGCACATGCGCGATGGAGTTATCGTCGACGGGGTGCCTGCATATTGATATGGGAAGCCTTGGCCAAATTCTCTCCCGGACGTTTTTCTGGTCCTACGAGCGCGGCACGTGGCAGTATGACCTCGCGGTCATCCTGATTCTGGTTTTCGTACTTCTTACGCCGCGGAACTGGTTCCGCGATAAACCGCAAAGCGGGGCTCCGGTCACACCGGGACAAGTCCAATTTATTTCGAAAGAGGGAAACCGGCTGAAGTATCGCGTGGATGCGCGCATCCTGGCCCCGCCGACAAAACTCGCCCTTCAGAACGATCTGCACACCGCCTTGCAGGAGGCGCTGCCCGAACTGCACAACGGGAATTTCTCGATCGCCAACATCGAACCCTTGCGCGATGACCAGGGCACGGTAATTGCCTACCAGGTGGAAATTCACCATTCGCCGCCGTTCTGACCAGGGGCAAGATCTTGTTTCTGGGCCACCCTCGTGGTGCGTTCGCGCATCTCTTTGTATATGTTACGATTCCGAGGGCTTGTACGAGCCGCCGCATCTTTACTGGATAGAGGACGCGTTTGATACGTCTACCTTTTCTCTTCCTCGCGCTGCTTAGTTCGTCTTGCGCCGCGGGCGGACTTCAAACGCGCGCCGCGCAGACGACTGCAAATTGGACCCTCGAAGGCGTCCTGCGCATGTTGGACAAGTCCGCCCAGGACTTTCACACCCTCACAGCCGATATCGAACACATCAAGTATACCGCGGTAGTGAAGGATACCTCGACCGAGATCGGCCAGATTTTCGTACGTCGCGATGACAAGATGCGCATCGATTTCCAGAAGCCCGATCCGCGAACGATCCTCCGAAATGGCGATTCGCTTTACATTTTCACGCCTAAGATTAATCGCGTCGAGGAATATAACATCGGAAAGCACCGCGCGTTTGCCGACCAGTATCTGGCGCTGGGATTCGGAACGAAAGGCGATACGCTCAAGAAAAACTATGCCTTGACACTCATCGGAGAGGAAGATTTCGACAGCCGCAAGACGGTAGTACTGGAGTTGACGCCGAAGTCCGAACAAGCGCGCAGCCAGATCGCCAGAATTCGAATGTGGATTGACGAAGCATCCTGGCTGCCGGTGCAGCAGAAATTCTTCGAGACCAGCTCCGACGACTACTTTCTATCCCATTACACCCACTTGATGAAGAATCTGAAAATCGCCGATGCAAAGTTCAAGCCCGACTGGCCAAAGAGCGTAAAGGTAGAAAAGCCCCGAGGGTAATCTTTAAACTCTCGCAGTCTCCTGATTCTCACAAACGCACTGGTTTGCACCCGCTGAAAGACGATAAGCTACTCGCCGGCGGCGCGCTCCTGCGCGAGCAACTGTTCCTTTCGCGAGATCCCCCAGCGATAGCCCGCGAGTGTCCCGTCTTCGCGTATGACGCGATGGCACGGCACCACGATGGAAACGGGGTTCGTGGCGCAAGCTCTCGCCACGGCCCGGACGGCCTTGGGCTTGCCAAGTGATCGCGCGACTTCCGAGTACGTGCGCGTCCTGCCGCGCGGAATCCGCTGTAGCTCCTGCCACACGCGCCGCTGAAACGCCGTTGCCTGCAGGTCGAGCGGGAGTTCCAACCGAGGTTGTTTGCCTTCGATGCGCTGCACGATCTCCCGCACCCAGCGCTGGAACGAATCCGCGGCGGGCGCAATTTCCGCACGCGGATATTCCTCGCGCAGTTCGGCAATCATGGTGTTCTCCGCATCGCCGAGATAAACCGCCGAGACACCGCGCTCCGTGGCGGCAACTAGAACTCTTCCGACTGGCGATTTCGCAATTGTGTATCCGATCTTCATACCCTGTCCTCCCTTTCGATAAGTGGCCGGCGTCATGCCGAGCTGTGCATTGCTGCGCTCATAGACGCGGCTGGATGATCCATACCCTGTTTCGTAGAGTGCATCGGCAATGCTCTTGCCCGCGCGCAGCATTGCTTTGAACCGCTTGATCCGCAGCGCTTCCGCAAGTTCGCGCGGCTTCAGTCCCGTCACCCTCAGGAAAGCGCGCCGCAGCGTGGCTTGCGTGGTCCCCAGCGTCCTGGCCAGGGCTCCCAGACGAACGCCCTCTTCGGAAGACTCGGCAAGATAACCGGCGGCGCGTTCGACCAGCGCCACCGGGCCGGAAATTTCATTAGGGCGGCAACGCAGGCAAGGCCGGTAACCGTGCTTTTCCGCTTCTTCTCGCGTGCGAAAGAAAGTGACGTTGCGCCGCAGTGGCCGGCGCGCTGGGCACGAAGGCCGGCAATAAATATGCGTCGAGCGCACGGCAAGCACGAAGCTCCCATCGGCCCGGGAGTCACGTGCAAGCGTGGCCTGCCAGTACCGCGCGGCTGCGTGCGCCGAGATGTTCTGTACGAACTTGGTTTGTGTATGGCTCATGTTCAACACGCTAAAAGTAACGCAGTCCGAAAAGCAAATCTATCCGTAATCGTGCGGCAAAGTGAAGAAGGCAAAGTCCGACGAAAAGGGGGAGCGGTCAGACTTCGCCGGGTGCGGGAACTGGATCTGTGACCGGCGCCGGGTGCGGCGCGGTGATCACCAGAATGACCGCGGTGAGGATGACCGCGGCGGCAATGACGGTCCGCAGCGTGATCGTCTCGCCGGCGATCAGCCAGCCCAGGAACAGCGCCACGACGGGGTTCACAAACGCATACGTTGCCACGCGCGCCGCCGTGCTCTTGTGAAGAATGTAGATGTACGCGCTGAAGCCGATGCCCGACCCGAATACGATGAGGTAAGCCAGCGCTAGCCAGGATCGATGCAAAATCGTCCCAAGATGCAGAGCGTGGAATTCGCCGGCGAACAGCCCGGCGATCAATAAAATTACTCCACCCGCAAAGCTTTGCATCGCCACGCCCAGCATCGGCGAATTTGGCATCCCACCGTGTTTCGAATAGAGCGAACCGCAGGCCCAGGCCAGGGAGGCGACCACCAGCACGGCGGCCCCCCGTGGGTCAACGCGCTCCGAGCCTCCCAGATGTGCAGGCCCGACCAGCAGCGCAAGGCCCGCAAATCCCATCAGAAGCCCCATAGCCACCCTGGGAGCGGGCTTTACGCCACCAGGGCGGAGCCAGTCCACGATCACCAACCAGAGCGATACCGTGGCCACCAGCAGCGCCGCGATACCGGAAGGCACCGTCTGTTCTGCCCAACTCACGCCGCCATTGCCGACGAACAGCAGCAGGGCGCCGGTGACTACGGCGGTGCGCCAGTTGGCGGCGGTGGGCCTGATCCCTGTCTTCCTGCGAAGAATAGGGTAGAGCAACAGGCCCACAGTAATGTGGCGGAGCCCCGCCAGGATCAGTGGGGGAAACGATTCGATTCCAATCTGGATCGCCAAATAGGTAGAGCCCCAGACAAGGTAGACAGCCGCGAAAGCCATCAGAACCAGAGTCGTCGTGCGAGCAAGAGTGTGCGGCAGGGGCGCCGGGGTTCCCACGGTCTTCTGCGTTACTAACGTCGTGGTAGACATGTTTTCTTACCGGGCCTGCCCTTCCATGAATGGCGGCGAAAGGCAGGAGTGTCGAGCACCATATTGGTAGAGCATTATCTAAAGTAATCCACAGAATGTAGTGGGTGGGTTCCGGTACCGTTACTAAGTGTTTGGGGTTAGGACACTTCCGCCGTTTTCAACAGGTTGACGCTGACCATTACAAATGCCATCTTAGCGCTCCGCACAGCACTGGTGCGGACGGGGAAATTCCAGAAAGTCAGTTTGGCAGTTCATTTTGTTGGGCCGTAGCCAGCGACAGTGAAGTAGCGTCTCTGAGGCTAAATGAGCGCGACGAAGCGTATAACTCCATTTGAATCTTGGCCTGCCAAACCAGCCGCGGAAGCTCGCGGAGCGGCGATGGGACCGCAACCTCTGGCGGAGGCCGCGCGCGTCCTTGCGCTTCGCCTGGCGCCATTTCTAGTTCCTTCGCAGCCGCGCCGTTTCGTCCGCGTACCAACGCACGCCGTGGGCGTCCATCCAGAACATCGGGAATACCCTCGCGCCACTCTGAACCTCCCGCTGCGCCTTCGCGCTACTGGCGGAGTGCCCGAGGAATCTCCGATAACCCTCGTCACTCGCGACATCAGCTCAACCGGCGTCTATTTTCTTTGCCCCAGGCAACTGGTGGCGGGCGCCTCGATCGAACTCGAGATCGTCCTTGTAAGTAAGCCTCTGGGCCTCGGAAACGTGGTCGTTGCTACGATGGCGCATGTGTGCCGCGCAGAAACAGCTGCCATGCCCGGCTGGTATGGCATCGCCGCAGCCTTCGACGATGTCCAGTTTGACCGCGACGATCGCATTCCTTCCCGTTTTCTCAAACCGTAAGTCTCGCGCACCCAGTCAATTCCGAACTAACTCCTGGAACTGCTCCTGCCAACCGTCTGGAGACTTTACAGGGTCGGCGTCCATAAAGTTTCTGCTACTCTGAGGAAGGATGGCCGCGAAACGAAAATGCAGCATTGAAGGAGTTCTCTTCGACTGGGATGGCACACTCATCAATTCTTATGACGCCGATGCGTCCGCGTACTTGGCGATGTTCGAGGACATGGGCATCTCTTGGAGGATTGAAGAGCTCGAGAAAAATTATTCGCCGGACTGGTATCAAGTCTATCGCGCTGCGGGGTTGCCGCGGAGGCGCTGGGCAGATGCGGACCGCGCGTGGCACACGCACTATGCCAAGCACCGGCCGAAGCTGATCGCGGGTGCCCGCCGGGTCCTGGCGAGATTGGGAGGCGCTCATCCTCTTGGCCTCGTCACCAGCGGGGATCGCGACCGCGTCACCCGTCAATTGCGCGAGTTTCGTTTGACAACGCTATTCGCGGCGCGCGTTTGCAGCGGAGATACCCTGCGCAAGAAACCGCATCCGGAACCGCTGCGCCTGGCCATGCGACAAATGGAGCTGGATCCCTCCGCGTGCGTGTATGTAGGCGACGCGCCGCAGGACCTAGAGATGGCCCAGCGCGCCGGCGTGCGTGCGATTGGCGTGCTCGGCCCCTTCCCCACGGAAAGGCGTTTGCGCGCGGCTCGGCCGGAGTTTCTGATCGGCTCGATCGAGGAATTGCCGGACGTACTGAAAAAATTGCTCCGCTGATGGCCCGGGCTTCTTGGCGACCCTGCTTATGGTTTCGGAGAACTTGCAGGAGTCGACGGTGGTGGCGTTTGCGCCGCGCTGGGAACAGGTTTGAAGTCCGTCCACTTGATTACAATGCGAACGGGAATCTCCAAACCCTTCTGATTCAGCGTCTCATCCGAACGCGAGTAGCTCGGGAACCAGTATTTTCCGTCGACATTTTCGCGATAGGTTTCGAAAAGGCTGAAGGGCAGATCCGCGATCGCATGCACGTCGCCCTGATCGGTAACCCATTTTCCGTATGTTTTCACCACTTCCAGATATTTCGCATCCACCCACACGATGCCGTCGAAATAAGCCTTGATGCGTTCGACCACTCTTGGCTTGGCCTGAAAGATGTAGCAATCGATTTCATCCACCTGCTCCTTGCCCAGGTATTTCAGGTCGTATTTCCCAAGCTGGCTGGAAGTGAGCGGAAACGCGGGGATGCGCTGAAGCCCCTCGAGATCTTCCGACCGGAGATAGAAATGCTGGAGGGTGGAGCGAGGCTTTTCGACGACCTTTTCGAATAGCTTCCCATCCACATCGCGGCCCGGTTGAGTCACCAGCACGAATTCCCCCGAAGGCTGCCCGTCCGCACCGAACTCCTGGATTCGAATCGTCTTCTGGTAGGTGTAGTGTGCGCGCGAGAGGATGTAATCGTCTTCTTTTTGGGAAAAACGCTTGATGATTTCGGCTTCGGGGAGCGATGGCGGCGCCTCCGGCTCTGATTCATTTCCGATACGCGTGACGTGATGCTCCGGCGGCGGAGCGATCGGCCCCTGCTGAGCATCTTGCGCGCGTAGCAAAGATCCCTGAATAGCGGCCAGCATAAGTAGGACATAGGCGGGCAAAACGAATGAGATGTGCTTATAGCACCGCAATTGTCTGGGCTGGCTCATAAGAACTTGGATGCGCCCAATTCCTCTTTGGGCGGCCTCGCGGGCGCTGCCGAAGCAAGAGTTTAACGCACCCCGGGCATCCTGCCCTAGCAAGACGGCCCAGATCCCCCAGATCCGGCGTCCGAGGTAGAATCGGGAACTCTCTGCTACAATTCTGGCGATTCGTGAGCGAAACCAAACCAGCCAGGCGTTACCTCGTCTCGGGAATGGTCCAGGGTGTGGGCTTCCGCTACTTCACGCAAGACGCCGCGGAAAAGTTGCAAGTGAGTGGCTTCGTGAGAAATCTGAGGGACGGCAGCGTTGAAGTGTTCGCCATGGCCACGCCGCAGCAGCATGCCGAATTGCGGACCATGCTCGAGCGCGGACCACGTTTCTCCAGCGTCAGTGCAGTGCAGGAAGAGCCCGCCGCTCCGGATCCGCAGTACGAAGGCGGATTCGTTATCAATCCCAGTTTTGAACGAGACGAATATGCGGGAATCGAGAGAAGGGGGGACCTTCGAATGAACGATTTGAAGAAGCTGATCCGCGAAGTGCCGGACTACCCGAAGCCGGGGATTCTTTTTTACGACCTGACCACGCTGCTGAAGGACAAGCTTGGCTTTCACATGCTTATTGACCGGCTCTGCGAGCATTACGTCGGTCGCACCATTGACGTCGTCGCCGGGATTGAAGCGCGCGGCTTCATTTTTGCTCCCGCTCTGGCGTACCGGCTCAACGCAGGTTTCGTTCCCGTTCGAAAGCCGAAGAAACTTCCTGCCAAAACTGCCAGAATCTCCTATGCCTTGGAATACGGCACGGACGCGCTCGAAATCCACGAAGACGCCGTGAACCCCGGCCAGAGCGTGATCATTTGCGACGACTTGCTCGCCACCGGTGGCACGGCCGCCGCGACCGCCAAACTCATCCAGCAACTGGGCGGCACCGTCGAAGGCGCCGCCTTCGCCGTCGAACTCACTTTCCTCAACGGCCGCAGTAAACTGAAGGGCCTCGATGTCTTCTCACTGATCCAGTACGACAAATAGGAAAGGCCAACCGGCGATTTTGGGTCCACACGGGAAAGAGTCACTTCCCTCGCGTTCGCGCGTTCCGCTGGCGAATGGCTTCGAAGAGCACGACTCCGGCGGCCACGGAAACGTTGAGGGATTTTACCGGGCCGGTGGTCGGCAGCGAAACGACGAAATCGCACCGCTTGCGCGTCAGCTCGTGCAACCCCTGGCCTTCGCCACCGAGCACGATCCCCACTGGCGAAGTGTAGTCCACTTCGGTGTAATTCTTGTCCCCTTGCTCATCGAGGCCCACGAGCCAATAGCCCGCTTCCTTCAATTCTTCCATTGCGCGCACCAGGTTGGTCACCTTCGCTACCGGCAGATGCGCCAGCGCTCCGGCGGAAGCCCGCGCGACCGTATCGGTAAGTCCTGCCGCGCGCCGTTCGGGAATCACCACGCCATCCGCGCCTGCGGCCAGCGCCGTTCGAACGATCGCGCCCAAATTGTGCGGATCTTCCACTCCGTCGAGTAATACGACCAATCCCTTTTGCCGGGGGCCTGCATTGGCAACCGCCAGAATGTCTCCTAGAGTCGCCGCCGCCCGCGCCGCCGCCAAGGCCACCACTCCCTGGTGGTCTTTCGAATTAGCCAGCCGGTCGAGCTGCCCGCGGTCTTCGAACCTCACCGGAACGCCCTGCTTGCGCGCCAACTGCACGATTTCTTCAACCCGCGTGTCCTGCCTCCCCTTCGCGATGGCGATGCGATCGATAGGGCGCCGTGCTTCCAGCGCTTCCTTAACGGCATGTATGCCAGTCAGTTTGTCCATGAAGTAGAGAGTCTACAGTCGCCAGTCCACACTTGAAACCCTGGCAATCATCCTCCGTGGGATTTCCCTGTCTGCATCAAGCTTTCGCTGTAGGGGCGCAGCATTCTACGCCCCTTTCCGATGTCACAATTAGTCCAGCGCCGAGCAGAACTCGAGAATCCTCTCCCGCGCGGATTTTACAGGCACGGCGAACGAAAGCCGAGCAGCCTCGTCGAGCAGCAAGATCACCCGGTCAAGTTCCCCTTCTCCGGCGCGCCCGGCCAGCGCCAGCCGGGTGGGATGAAACAGCTCGCGTCCGCGCAATTCCATCCCGTCCTTTAATACTGTGACAATCTCCTTGAATCTTTCAGACGTCAGTGGAGCTTCATCCAGGAGCAACAGTGCCACTTGCCGAAGCACGTCCCGCGCCGCATACCGCGAAAGCACCACGTGGCTTTCTACCCTGGAGATGATTTCGCGCGCGTCGTATTGAAAAACCAGGCCCAGCAGATCGGCCAGGGCAGCCCGGTCAGCGGCGTGCCCTCCGAGCATCGAAGCCGCGCGTTCGCACCAGTCATGTTGCTCCGGCGAAGGCTCCGCAGCCAGCCAGCCTCGCTCGCGCAGGATGGCGAGAACGTCGGCGGCATTGAACGGACTCGCAGCGGCAACAGGACCGTCAGAAGGATCGGCCGGAATCATGAAGAGAATTGTAGCGTAGGGGCGCAGCATGCTGCGCATCTACAAGCAAATCTCGAACAATTAACGGGAAGTGAGTGTAGCAATCACATGTGCCGCGATAGCTTCCCCGCGGCCAATCGCGTCGACGCCTTCGTTGGTCTTTGCTTTCAAATGAATCTTTTCGGCGCCCACGCACAGCGCTTTTGCCAGCGCCTCCCGCATCTTCGGAAAATGCGGCCCCAGCTTGGGCTTTTCCGTAATGACCACCGCATCGACGTGCTCGATCGCAAAATGTTTCTCATCCAGCAGTTTTTTTGCATGTTCTAAAAAAATCAGACTGTTCGCGCCCTTCCACTTTGGATCCGTGTCCGGAAAATATATCCCGATGTCGCCGAGCCCCGCCGCCCCCAGCAGTGCATCGCAAAGAGCATGCGCCAGCACATCGCCATCCGAATGCCCCACGGGCCCTTTGTCAAAAGGCAGCTCGATTCCGCCAACGATCAGCGACCGCCCCTCTTCCAGCCGGTGCAAATCATACCCAATTCCAGTTCGTGTCCCTGCCGCACGCAATACTAAGGCTCGCTTCGCGTTGCCTTTCATCTGCCGCATCAGGAAAAGACAAAACCCCATGAGAAGAATTAACGGGGCGGCATTTAACAGAATCAAGGTCCAGTCCCAGGTGCGAATTTCCCGCACATTGATCAAAACACTTTTTTCGCGAAGTTGTCCCAACAGGGCAGGAACCACTTCCTTCGGCACAACCAAGTGAAACCCTCGATTCGCCGGTCGTCTATATTCTCCCCCCACTTCGTAGCTGTTCGGCGAAAGGTAGAGATTCACTTTATTTACGTTGTCGGCATCTACCTTAGCTAAAAAATCGCTATAGCTGAGTTCGTCTCCTCGGGCCGCATCTCCGTTCGCGGAAACAAGTTTCCACAACATGACACCGAGAAATACGATGGAAAACCAAAAAAGGATCGTCTTTGCAGTTGAACTTGAGTTCATGCTCAAGCCTTCTTGCGCTCGCGTTCCAGGTAGAAGCGGGCCAATTCCATATCCGCCGGCTTGGTGATTTTCATATTTCGCTCGGAGCCGAGTACGACGTGCACATCGTGCCCCATGCGCTCGACGAGCCCCGCCTCATCCGAAGCATTCACCCCATCAGCCTCGGCGCGCGCAAAAGCTTCTTTCAGCAGTTTCGTAGAAAACGCCTGCGGCGTCTGCGCCAGCACCACGCGCTCGCGCGGCATCGTACCCGTTATCAACGCCACGTCCTCCGGCAAGCTGGCGCGCTTTACTTCCTTGACCGTGTCCATCGCCGGGATACCCAGAATCGCCGCCTCGCACCGCCGCGCTTCTTCGATCACGCGCGCAATCTGCTCAGGCGTCACGAAGGGCCGCACGGCGTCGTGCACCAGCACGATTTCCGTGTCGTTCGCCACCTCGCGCAGCGCCGCAGCCACCGATTCCTGCCGCGAATCGCCGCCCTTCACGACGCGTACTGGCTGCTTGAATTTTTCCCGCGCGATTCGCTCTTTCAGGCGCGCCACTTCATCCGCCCGCGTCGCCACGATGATGTCCGTAACCTGGGGGCAGGCCGCGATGCGCCGCAGACTCAGGATCACGATCGGCGTTCCATCCAGCTCCAGAAACTGCTTGGGCGTTTCCGCGCCCATGCGCGTTCCCATACCGGCCGCGGGAAGAATGGCAGCGATTCGGCTCATGTTTGGAGCGATTCCGCCCAGACGCCTCAAGGCGCGGCCTCGCAAACTTCAGAGTGTACCTCAAGCGGGGCGTGGCGTGAAATCGGCAGCCTTGGCACGGGTGTGCGACAAATTTGTAGGTGGATGTTGTGTTTTTCTTTTTTTGGGCTGATAATCTGAATGAGTATAGACATTCAGATAGGAGGCTCCGTGAACCAATCGCTGCACGATCTGGAGTTGCGCCGG
>Ga0193733_1000077_pt1 | contig 35911 bp, 29 predicted proteins | sample U1s2metaG_FD_145076 | JGI IMG/M metagenome (GOLD analysis project Ga0193733, IMG submission 145076) | Soil microbial communities from a riparian zone of the East river system, Colorado, United States - U1s2 | ecosystem: Environmental > Terrestrial > Soil > Riparian zone | place: USA: East River...
ACCCCCCAGCTGTCCGGCGCACATCTCGGCAGTTTCGCCCCCGCACCAACCTCTCCCCTTGCCTTATAATAGAAAGATTCGCTAGCCACTCCTGAAGCCGTCTGAGCGCCCTCCCGCGGGAGGTGGCGAGGGAGAGAGGCTGCGACGGTTCCTCTTTTACTGATGTCCACGGAAACGATTGTTGTTCGCGGTGCCCGGGTTCACAACCTCAAGAATGTGGACTTTGAAATTCCGCATAATTCATTGACCGTAGTCACCGGCGTTTCCGGCTCCGGCAAATCGTCGCTTGCCTTCGACACCATCTACGCCGAGGGCCAGCGACGCTACGTCGAGTCCCTCTCGGCCTATGCCCGCCAGTTCTTAGAGCGCATTGAAAAGCCAGACGCCGACGTAATCGATGGCATCGCTCCGGCCGTTGCCATCCGCCAGAAAAACACCACCCGCAATCCTCGATCCACCGTGGCTACGGCCACGGAAATCTACGACTATCTAAGGTTGCTATTCGCTCGCGTCGGACGAACTTTCTGCCTGCAATGCGGCCAGGAAGTAAAGAAAGACACGGTAGACGAGGTAACCGAGGCCGTGCTGGCGCTGGGCGATGGCACCCGCCTGAATGTATTGTTCCCCCTGGTCGCAGGCATTCCAACCAGCGGCGCCAACCAACCGACCCGCGCGAAAAAGAGGACTACCGACCGCAACCCCAACCTCCCGCCGGCGGTCCCGGGAGCATCTCGCCCTGGCCGCAGTCTTGACGGCTTCGTTTCCGATCAACTGAAGGCGCGTCTGTCCGGGCTGCGCCAGCGGGGTTTCAATCGCCTCTATCAGAAAGGCCAAATCTTTGAATTCTCTACGCCAGAATCCCTGCTCGACGTCGATTTCAGCCGGCCGGTCTTTCTGCTCGTCGACCGGCTGGTCGTCTCTCACGACGCCCGCGCCCGCATCGTAGACGCCATCGAGATCAGCTATCGCGAATCCGGGGAGATCGTCTTTGAGACTGCCGGGCGGGACGATCCGGGGTTGCAGCAGCTGCGTTTTTCGCAACGTTTCGAATGCAAGCGCTGCAACCTCCGCTATGAAGCGCCCGAGCCACGCCTGTTTTCTTTCAATAACCCATACGGCGCCTGCCCCCGCTGCCAGGGCTTCGGCAACACCATCGACTTCGATCTTGATCTGGTGATACCAGACAAATCAAAGACTCTGAACCAGGGTGCCATCGAGCCCTGGACCAAGCCCAAATACCGCCCGCTGTTCACCGAACTGAAGCGCTTTGCCAAGCAGGCGAATGTTCCGCTCGATGTTGCCTGGGCTGAACTCGGTGCCGAGCAACGCCGGATGGTCGTCGAAGGCGAGGGCAAGTTCTTGGGCGTGCGCGGCTTTTTCAATCATCTCGAACGCAAGAAATACAAGCTCCACGTGCGCGTGTTTCTCAGCCGCTATCGTGGATACTCGACGTGCTCGGAATGTGGTGGTGCTCGGCTTCGCATCGAGGCGCAGCAGGTCAAGATCGCGGGCAAGAACATCTGCCAGATCACCAGCATGACCGTCGAGGAAGTCTCGAAGTTTTTTGCCGAGCTCAAGTTGACTCAACAGGAATCTGCCATCGCCGACAGGCTGCTACAGGAAATCCAGGAGCGGCTTCAATTCCTGATTGACGTAGGGCTGGAATACCTGACGCTGGACCGGCTGGCTTCCACTCTTTCTGGCGGCGAGGCGCAACGTATCCAGCTAGCGACTTCGTTGGGCTCACGTCTAGTCGGAACCTTGTATGTGCTGGATGAGCCGTCCATCGGCCTGCACAGCCGCGACACCCACCGTCTGATCAAGATCTTGCACAATCTGCGCGACCTGGGAAACACCATCCTGGTGGTCGAGCATGATCCCGAAGTGATGCGCGCTTCTGACCGCATTCTCGATCTTGGACCGGGTGCAGGAGAAAGCGGCGGCCAGGTAATCGCGACTGGAAGCTATGACGAAATCCTGAAGGCGCCCAATTCGCTTACCGGACGCTATCTTTCCGGGGAACTCCGCATTCAGCTGCCATCGGCGCGACGCAAGCCCGGCTCTCGGCAGATCAAGATTCTTGGCGCGCGGGCGCACAATCTCAAGAACATTGACTTGTCCGTCCCCCTTGGGATGCTGGTGGCCATCACCGGAGTGTCCGGGTCGGGCAAATCCACCCTGTTGCATGATGTGCTCTTTCAAGCATTGTCGGCGGCCAAGAAGCAGACCAACGGTGCGCCCCTTCCGTCGGATGATTGGAGGGAACTTGAAGGCGACGATCTCATCGACGACGTGATTCTCGTGGATCAATCCCCCATCGGGCGAACTCCGCGTTCCAACCCGGTCACCTACATTAAGGCCTTCGATGGAATTCGCGATCTGTTTGCTTCCCTGCCGGAGTCGAAGAAGCGAGGCTTCTCTGCCGGCCACTTCTCCTTCAACATCCCGGGAGGGCGCTGTGAAACCTGTCAGGGCGACGGTACGGTTACGGTGGAGATGCAATTCCTCGCTGACGTCGAACTGGTCTGCGAAGAGTGCAAGGGCGCACGCTACAAGCCGCAAGTGCTTGAGGTGCGTTATCGAGGCAAAAACATTCACGAGGTCCTAAACTTAACGGTGAAGGAAGCCTTGCACTTTTTCTCAGGGGTGCCCAAGGTAGTGGACAAATTGCGGGTGCTCGAAGAAGTGGGACTGGGTTATCTCCGCCTGGGCCAGTCCGCCACCACGCTTTCTGGCGGCGAAGCGCAGCGGATGAAACTAGCCGCGCATCTGCAGCCAGCTTCGCGCGACATCGGCCGCCCACCAGGTGCTTCGGGCCAGGCCCGCCGCCGCAATCGCATGCTGTATATCTTCGACGAGCCCACCACCGGACTTCATTTCGACGATGTCAGCAAGCTACTCTCTGCTTTCCGACGTCTAATCGAAGCAGGGGGATCGATCCTGGTGATCGAGCACAATCTGGAAGTGATCAAGACGGCGGACTGGGTGATTGATCTTGGTCCGGAAGGCGGCGATCGTGGCGGTTATGTGGTCGGAGCGGGTCCGCCGGAGTTCATCGCGAAGCTGCCCAATTCATACACGGGAAAATTCCTGGCGCAGGTCCTGAATGGAAACAAATTGCCGGCAAACGGCCACAAATAGCAATACCCACATAGGGACGGGTGCCCCTTTCCGGCTGGTCGAGCGCAACCCGGGGGCTCTGACGGGTTTCGCCCGTCTGTCCGGACCAGGGCGTCCGGGCCTAGGCGTGGCTTGGCTTGCTACCGCGTTGGTCTTGATCTCCAGTTTCGCGCCAGCCCAGACCACCGGAAAAACGGTTCGCCACCACAAGGTCGAAGTCGAAGACCCCTCGTCTCCACCGGAACTAATCCGGGCCGAAAGTGCCATCGAAAAAAAAGACTATCTCACCGCGGAGCCTCTGCTGAAAAAAGTCGTCGCCGGCGACCCACAAAACTTTGCCGCCTGGTTTGACCTGGGATTTATCTATAACGCTCTCGGCCACACCGATGACGCGATCGCCGCCTACCGCAAGTCGGTCGCGGCCAAACCCAACGTATTCGAGTCCAATCTCAATCTTGGTCTCACCCTGGTCAAGGCCGGCCAGCCCGACGCTGAACAGTTTTTGCGCGCCGCCACCAAGTTCACCCCCACTTCGCATGTTCAGGAAGGCCTGGCCCGGGCCTGGCTGTCCCTGGGACACGTACTGGAAGCCAGCCATCCTGACCAAGCTCTCGAGGCTTACACTCAGGCGGCTCGGCTGGATCCCAAAGATCCCGAACCGCATCTCTCCGCCGGTCCCTTGCTGGAATCGCAAAACCGCTACTCCGACGCCGCAGAGCAATACAAACAGGCATTCGCCCTTGATCCCACCTCGATTGACGCACTCACCGGCATGGCCAATATCTACATGCGAGGCCATCGCTTTACCGAGGCCGAGGAAATTCTGCGCAAGCTGGTCGCGCTACACCCCGCCGACGCCGGGGCACACATGCAACTGGGGCGCATGCTGGCAGCGGACGGCCAGCCCGATCCGGCGATCGTGGAACTGCAGGAGGCGCTAAAGCTGGCTCCGAGTGATGTGGGGGTGCGGCGTGATCTGGCAGACCTTTACCTTGACAACAAAAAGTATGACCTCGCCGATGCCCAGTTTCGTTCCCTGCTGGCGGCCACGCCTAACGATGGCGAATTGCATTATGGCCTAGGACGGGTTCTTCTTAAGCAGCGGAAGTTTCCAGAAGCAGAGAAGGAATTGATGGCCGCGATCCAGTTCAAGCCTGATCTGGGCCCAGCCTACGGCGAGCTAGCCGGCGCCGCCAATGAGACCAAGAACTACGAGCTGGTTATCAGGGTGCTGGACGCTCGCGCCAAGATTCTCCCGGAGGTCCCGATTGGCTACTTTTTGCGGGCTACAGCTTACGACCACTTGCGCCAGTACAAGCCCGCAGCCGAGAATTATCATCTCTTCCTGGAGAAGGTGACCGGACAATTTCCCGATCAGGAGTTTCAGGCTCGACATCGCCTGATCGCGATCGAGCCCAGGAAATAGGCCATGACGCGCATCTGGGTGACCATTCTCGTGCTAATGGCGCTGAGTTGCCTCTCCGTGCTCGCGCGCACGGAGGAAAGCCTCGAGCAACTGATTGCCCGGGCAGAATCGGCTCCGCCGGGGGACCGTCCCGGTCTGTATATCCAGATTGCCCGCCAGCAGGCGGAATCCGCCGATAAGCTCTATCAGGCCGGCGACTCCGAAGCCGGAAACACGGCGTTGATCAACGTGGTGACCTATTCCGAGAAAGCCAGTGACGCTGCCTCTCGTTCGGGAAAGAAATTGAAAGATACCGAGATTGCGCTGCGCAAGATGGCGGAGAAATTTCGCGACGTCAAGCACAACGTTCCTTTCGACGATCAAGCCCCGATTCAGCAAGCCATCGATCGCCTGGAAAAGATGCGGACGGATCTACTCTCCGCCATGTTCGGCAAGAAGAAAGGCACGAAATGAAGCGGGTGGGTACGGTCGTGGCCGGGTGCGCCCTCGCCTTGCTGTTGCTTTCGCCCGGGCTAGCCCAGCACCGGCGCGATTCTCTGACCGATCCGGAAATCGGTCAACTGCGCGACACCGCTCTCGAACCCGACCTGCGGCTCAAACTGTACCTCAAGTTCGCGCGGGCGCGCTTGACATCCCTCGAACAGGCGCGCTCCGATCCCAACACAACGGATCGCGGCCAGCAAACCCACGACCGGCTGCAGGACTTCCTCGATGTTTACGACGAAATGAACGAAAACATCGACACCTACGTGGGGCGGAAGTCGGACCTGCGCAAGGTGTTGAAGGCGGTCATCGAAGGCGACACTGAGTTTCAAGCCAAACTCCGCGCTCTTCAAGACGCTGCCAATACCGCCAAGGAAGAAACCAAACAGTACGAATTTCTGTTATCCACCGCGCTTGAGACCCTCGATAGCAGCGCCCAGGACCATCGACAGCTGTTGACGGAACAAGAAGAAGCCGCCAAGCACAAGAAATCGCCAAAGCCGTAGACTTGGTTTTTGTTTCTCCGCGCGTCCTTTGCAGTTTAGGATTTTGGTCGTGATAATCTACCCCCGTGAGGGATGGCCTTCTCCACATCTTCCAGGAAGCCTATCGGGAACTCCGCCTTTGCGAACCTGGCCCCGAAGTGAAAATCGATTTCTTCGCGTTCACCAGCATCAAGAACACCATCAGAATGCGCCAGGGCAAGCTGCTGGTGCGCCTTTCCGACCTGCTCGAAGGCGCCCCCGTATCAGTGTTACAGGCCATCGCCCATATCCTGCTGGCGAAGATGTACCGCAGGCAGGTGGCGCGTGACGCCGCGGTTCGTTACCATCGGTACGTTTCCAGCCGCGAGGTCACCCGCAAAGCTCACCTGGTGCGGCAGATGCGCGGACGCAAGCGTCTCCACTCCGCCCAGGGTCGCACTTACAATCTTGAGTCAGTCTTTGAAGATCTCAATACCAGGTTCTTCCATGGACTGCTGGCCCGTCCACAATTGACATGGAGTCGCAACCACTCCCGCAACAGTCTCGGACACTACGATCCGGCGCACAATGCCATCGTGGTGAGCCGCATCTTCGATCATCCCCGAGTGCCCCAGTACGCGGTTGACTACATCGTTTACCACGAGATGCTGCACTTGAAACATCCGGTGAAATTGCGCGGAAACCGCCGTTGCGTGCACTCGGCGGCATTTCAGGCAGAAGAAAAATTGTTCCCTCAACTGCAAGAAGTAAAGCGATTTCTGAAACAACTATAGCCCGGCGTCCCGCCCCCGCCATCGTCCGAGTCCGTTGACGCCCGCACCTGGCGGAGATTATGCTTACTTAGCTGCTAATATTCTCTACAGTTGCAACTAGGTTGCATTAAAGGGGCCCTTCCCTCATGCTGCAGGCGTTCATCGTTACTTTGCGGGAGGGGGTTGAAGCCGCCCTCCTGGTCGGCATCACCCTCGCCTATCTCTCAAAGATTGGACGCCCCGAACTGCGTAAACCAGTGTTTGCTGCTCTCATTGCCGCATTTCTGGGTAGTATCGGGATCGCTATTCTCCTCTCCCGGACCCAGTGGAACCAGGACGTGTTTGAAGGCTGGATCATGCTGGCGGCAGCCTTCTTCGTCATTACCATGATCCTTTTCATGATGAAGACGGGCCGCGCGCTTAAGGGGCAGATTGAGGGGAAGGTCGGCCTGCTGGCGGGCCGGAATGCCGCCTTCGGCCTGTTCCTGTTCGTGTTTCTGATGGTCCTGCGCGAAGGGGTGGAAACCGTCCTCATCCTAGGAGCCGTCTCGCTCAATTCCACCGAACTGCTCAGTTTCCTGGGCACATTGCTGGGTGTGAGCGTGGCCATTTTGTTTGGAGTGATGTTCGTAAAGGGCAGCGTCCGCATCAACCTGCACAAGTTCTTCCGGGTTACGACTGTCATTCTGTTCTTCGTCGCTGCGCAACTGATTATCTCCGGCCTGCATGAGCTTTCGGAAAACGGAGTGTTGCCCTCCTCACGCGAAGAGATGGCCCTGATCGGCCCCATCGTGCGAAACGATTTGTTCTTCTTTATCACCATCGTCGCTTTAGCCGCCTTGATGGTACTGTTCGAGGTCAAGCGCCGCCAGCCGGCTCTCCTTCCCGACTCTCCGGCTGAGCGTCGCAAAGCCTTGTGGAGTGCCCGCCGCGAGCGCTTATGGATGGTTTCGGTTTATGCCAGTTCGTTTCTGTTCATCCTGCTGGTCACCGCCGAATTCATCTACGCAAAAAGCGTGAGCGCGCCTTCGCCGGCAACGGAAGTGACCTTTCACAACGGGCAACTGAGCATTCCCCTGGCACAGGTTTCCGACGGCGATCTGCATCGCTTCGAAGCCAAAGAGAACGGGACGCCAGTTCGTTTCTGGCTGTACCTAAAACCGGACGGCAAAGTTGCCACCGTCTTCGATGCCTGCCAGATCTGTGGCCCGGTAGGCTTCTACAAGGGACCGAACGGTGTGGTTTGCAAGAACTGCGCCGCACCCATCAACGGGCAATCGGTGGGCGTGAGCGGGGGATGCAATCCCATTCCATTGCATGCCGAACAGACCTCCGGCGCGGTCACGATCCGGGAGGCGGACATCGCAGCGGGCGTCCGCATTTTCCAACCTTAACCCATGTTCTTGCGCCTACTGTACGAATCCTTCCGGCGGCAGAAGCGGCGCAAACTCTTGGCCGGGGTCGCCATCATGCTTGGAGTGGGCGTAGCCACCGCTATGATCGCCGTGGCCACCGATATCGGCGACAAGATCAGCCGCGAGCTGCGTTCCTACGGCGCCAACCTCCTCGTGACCCCCCAGGAAGACACCCTGGAGGTGGTCATCGCTGGTCTAAATCTAAAGCTGCCAAGTGACGGTGCGTTTCTCAACGAAGCGGATCTCCCTAAAATCAAAGGCATGTTCTGGCGCAACAACATTGTAGGTTTCGCGCCCATGCTGCCGGTCAACCTCAATCTCGCGGGACAGCAGAATCTCACTCTGCTGGGAACGTATTTTTCCCGCCAGCTGGCCTTCGGCAAACAGGAGTTCACCACCGGCGTTCGCACTACGCATCCTTGGTGGGAGGTGCAGGGTTCATGGCCGGATGACCATTCGACCGACGTTCTTCTCGGCGAGCACTTAGTATCGAAGCTGAACCTTCGGGTTGGCCAGGAAATCGAAATTGCTGGTCAGTCGCGCCGGATTGTCGGCATTCTCTCCACCGGCGGACCCGAAGACGATCAGATCGTGGCTCCTCTCCCTCTGGCGCAGCAGATTCTTGGCCAGCCCGGCGCGGTACGGCGCATTTACGTCAGCGCCGTGACCAAGCCCGAGGACGCCTTCGCCCGCCGCGATCCCAAAAACATGTCGCCGGAAATGTACGACCGCTGGTATTGTTCGCCTTACGCGCAATCTATCGCCTTCCAGTTACAGGAAGCCATTCCACACTCCCACGCCGAGCAGATTCGCCAGGTGGCGCAGAATGAAGGCACCGTTCTTACCCGCATCCAGGGACTCATGCTCCTGATCACCCTGGCCGCATTGCTGGCATCGGCGCTGGCGGTCTCCGCTTCCATGGCAACTGCGGTGTTGGAGCGGCGCGGCGAAGTGGGCTTGATGAAGGCTCTGGGCGCCGGCAACCTGGCAGTCGCGGTTCTGTTTTTAGCCGAGGCGGCGTTGCTTGCGTTGCTGGCCGGAACCTTGGGCTTTGTCGGGGGAACGCTGCTAGCCCATCAGATCGGACATTCCATTTTCGGCTCTCAGATCGCCGTCCAGCCAGTGCTGCTGCCCTTGATTCTGACCATTGCCGTGATCGTCACCTTCAGCGGCAGCGCTGCCGCCATCCGGCGCGCCATGAAGTTGGACCCCGTGTACGCACTGCGAGGTGAAGTTTGAATCTCGAAGTCGCCCGCCGCCGCACAGCCTCGCCCCATGCCTCGATGTTTTTGCGCATGTTGGTGCGCGCCGCCGTGCTCCGCCGCGGCCGGGCCGCCTCAGCCCTGCTGGCCATGGCAGTGGCCGCCGCTGCTGCTACCGCCATGCTCAACCTCTACGTGGATGTGCAAGCCAAGCTGAGCCGTGAATTTCGCAGGTACGGTGCCAATGTCGTGGTGGTCGCAAAAGAGGGACGGGACCTCCCGGAAGACGCGTTGTCCACGGTCCGATCGGTTGTCGGCAACAGCGGAATCGCGGTTCCATTCGCCTACGCCGTGGCCCGCACCTCTGACGGCCCCTCGGTAGTGGTCGCCGGAACCGATCTCGAGCAAGTGCGGAAGTTGGACAGCTGGTGGTCAGTAACCAGTTGGCCGAGCGCACAGGGCGACGCGCTGATCGGCCGCCGCGCCGCTGCAGTTTTCGGTTGGTCGGCAAAGCCGGTGGATCTCAGTTTCCAGGGACGCCCCCTCCGACTGAATCCGGTCGGCATATTGCAAACCGGCGCTGAGGAAGACAGCCGGGTTTATATTTCACTTTCTGATTTCACCCAGTGGACACAGGTACCCTATTCGACCATCGAAATCTCGGCCTCTGGTTCATCGCAGGCAATAAATGCCACGATGCAGAGGCTCGCCCAAGCTCTTTCGGGAGCTGAGGTCCGTCCGGTTCGGCAGGTCCTTGAAGGCGAGGCTCGAGTGCTGGGCAAGATGCGATCGACCCTTCTTGTGGCTGCGGTTCTCATCATTCTCACCGCCGCCGTGTGCGTGCTTGCCACCTTGACCGGGTGGATCTCCGACCGCCGCCGTGACTTTGCCCTCATGAAGGCATTGGGCGCGTCCGGCAGACTGCTTCAAGGATTCTTCGCCGCCGAAGCCGCCGCTCTCGGCGCGGTCGGCTCATCGCTAGGTTTCGCCATCGGGCTCGGGGTAGCAATCTGGATCGGGCGGGCCAATTTTCACGCTCCGGTGACCCCACGTCTTAACGTCTTTCCAGTCATTTTGGTGGGCGGCATCGCCATCGCACTGGTCGCGGCGATCCTGCCGATGTCCCTCCTACGGCGGGTCCAACCTGCTAACATTCTGAGGGGAGAGTGACATGATCAGGATCAACCATGTCAGCCGCCTTTATCCGGCTCAGGCGGAAAGCGGGGGCGTTGTTCGTGCCCTCGATGACGTCTCTCTCGTCATTGAGCCGGGCGAGTGGCTCGCCGTGATGGGCCCGTCGGGCTCCGGCAAGTCCACCCTTGCAAATTTGATCGGCTGCCTTGACCGCCCCACGGCCGGCGAGATCTGGCTTGACGGCCAAAACGTGGCCACGCTGCCCTCTCAGGACTTGAACCGCGCGCGCGCGGAAAAAGTTGGCTTCATCTTTCAGCAGTTCCACCTGATCCCCTATCTCTCTGCGCTCGAAAACATCATGCTGGCCCAATACTTCCACAGCATGACGGACGAGCAGGAAGCCCTCGCCGCCCTATCGCAGGTTGGCCTGAAGGGCCGCGCCCATCACCTGCCCGCTCAACTTTCCGGCGGAGAACAGCAACGGGTTTGCATTGCCCGCGCCCTGATCAACGATCCCAAAATCGTCCTGGCGGATGAGCCCACGGGAAATCTGGACGCGGTGAATGAAGAAATTGTCCTGCGCCTGCTGCGCGAGTTGCATCACCAGGGGCGCACCATCGTGATGGTTACCCACGACCCCATCGTGGCCCGCCTCGCCGATCGCAGAATCGAGCTGCATCACGGCAAGATCGCCGACCAGGAAGTTTTCGCCATGGCCGACGAGGAACAGTTTGACGAAGTTTTGGAGGAACTGTGGGCAGTGGAAGAGCACGGTGAGGTTGCTGAAATCGGGCGCATGGAAGTGCACGGCGCTCTGCCGGTAAGCATTGCGGTGGAAAAGATGGTGGCCCTAGGCCTGCTCACCACCCGGCCGCATCCGCCCGAGGCTCACCATCACAAACCGTTTGTGAATCCCTGCCACGAAGCGCTCAAGCCTTCCGGCGTCTCGACTGGAGATGGCAGCATGATCGTGGAATTTAGTCCCCGTGGCCGCCAGCGGGCCGCCGATATCATCCGCCGCCACCGCCTTGCTGAGCGTCTGTTCACCGACAGCTTGGCGCTCGACAGCGAGTCAGAAATCGAACAACAGGCCTGCAAATTCGAGCACATTCTGTCTACCGAGGCGACGGACAAGATCTGCAGCTTCCTGGGCCATCCCCGCACCTGCCCCCATGGTGCAGCCATTCCGCCGGGACCTTGCTGTGAGCCCCACCTCGCGGCCCAGGTATCGCAGCAGGTACAAACATCACGCTTCAAGTAGGGCAGCGCTCCCTGATTCTGTTCCACATCGAACATCTCCTGCGCATTTCGTAGCAGCTCGCGCTCGGCTTCGGACTGTGATGCGGGGGATGTGCGGTCATGGCCACCTCCTCCCGACATTTCCGTTCGCTCCGGACGGGTCATCCAGCTTAAATGTTGTCTGCCCAAAATATCGCTGCGCCCATTATGATGAGTTGCACCTCCATCCATGGCAACCCGACGACCCTGCATTGGCGTCTTTGATTCCGGCTTTGGCGGCCTGACCGTTCTTAAGGAACTGCTCGCGCTTGCACCCGACGCCGACTATCTCTATTTTGGCGACACCGCGCGCCTGCCTTACGGTTCGAAATCGGCTGAGACCGTTGCCAGGTACGCCATCGGCGCCGCCCATTATCTCGAAGAACAGGGTGCACAGATGTTGGTAATCGCCTGTAATACGGCCACGGCTCTGGCTCTGGACAAGATCACCCAAGCTTCGGGTGTTCCCGTGGCCGGCGTAGTCGAGCCCGGCGCAGCCAATGCTTCCGCCGCCAGTCATGCGCGTAGAGTCGTAGTCATCGGCACCGAGGCGACCATCAGTAGCCATGCTTACTCGAAAGCGCTGGAGGCCCGCGGGGTGCAGGCGAAAGAGAAAGCCTGTCCTTTGCTGGTACCGCTGGTGGAAGAGGGTTGGGCCGAGCACGTGGTTGCCGAGCAGGTGGCGCGCATTTATTTGAACGAAGCGTTCGCTGACGGCTTCGAGTCCGCCGACGTTCTGGTACTGGGCTGCACTCACTATCCGCTGCTGAAACCGCTGCTGCGCCGCTTGGTCCCCGATCACGTAATCATCGTGGATTCTGCCGACTCCACCGCACGGATGGTCAACCAGTTGCTTCGGCAAGGCTTGCCAAAAGCATCTGGGGAAGCAGAACGCCGGGTCCATTCCCGCCTGAAATTCTTCGTGACCGATTCGGTGGAAAAATTTCGCCGTCTGGGCACGCTATTTTTGGGAAGCCCGATCGAAAACGTCGCGCATGTGAAGTTAAACGAATAGAGTATGAACCACGAGGGGCTCAAGCTGGACTGAATTAGTCTTCTTCTTCGTGTCTTCTTCTTCTTCTTTTTTCCTCGCGTGCCCTGAATTTGACCTTCGTGATTGCAGGAGCATGGTTACAGGCGGTTCGGGGGTCAATCCCATCAATACAGCCGGAAGCTCACTTCCACATTGATCTGCACCGCCACCGGCTTGCCGTCTTTCAAGGCCGGCTCAAACTTCCAGGTCTTTACTGCTTCAATCGCTTTCTCATCCAGTCCCAGTCCCAGGCTGCGCGCCACGCGAATGTCTCGCGGCTTGCCATCCGGCCCTACCACCAACCAGAGGACGCAGGTGCCCTGGTACTTCGCTTTGCGGGCTTCTTCGGAGTACTCGGGATCAGGCTGGTAGATGACCCGCGGGGCGCTGACTCCGCCCCCTACGTGGAAAAATCCACCGCCTACGCCACCGCCTCGGCCCTCGCCCACACCCGGTCCGGTGCCGACGCCAACCCCACCTCCTGAACCTGCTCCAATACCGCCACCCGAACCAGTTCCGTTCGACGGAGGCCCAGAGGGCAGATGAGACATCGGGTCACCCAAGTTCGGTAGATTGTTCGAAGCCAGCTTAACCTGCGGAGGAATGATTACGGTTGGCTCAGCAGTCAGCTTGGGGTTGTCGTTACGAACCACCACCATGGGGGGAGTAATTTGCTCCATCGACTGCTTGGGCAACTTGCCCTTGGGGGCTTGAAGTTTGTCGCGGTCACCACCACCACCGCCTCCACCGGCTTGTGTTTTCGAAGGCGGCAAGGGTGGAATATCGTCGGGGGAAACCAGCGTGACCGTTTCATGCGGCTTCACGATCTGCTGGACTACCCTTCGGCCCAGCAGCGTAATGCCGATGATCCCCGCCAGAACAAAAACATGCACGACGGTCGAACCCAACGCGCCATTCTTTTTATAATCGTAAAATCCCCAAATATCTTTAACTGGAATCGGCTTGGAGGTTAGCACCAGAGGCGGCTGCTTTTTCGGAAAGAAGAAGTCGTCCAGGTTCTGGAACAGCGACTTCCAAAGCGGCTCTTCCAACGTCGTCTTCGGCAGGAGTAAGTTGAGTTCGGGCTCAGCTCCGGCCGGGGGTTTAATGTCGAGTGTTGGCATAGTTGACCCGAATTCAGCTCTTCTACCCGAATTGCGTTTGTTTCTCTCTAAAGCTTGATGAGCACATTGGCTGCCAAGTTGCTTCCCGGCAAGAGAATACGTGCAAATTCTCCGCGCCGCAACTGGTCGCACACCCAACCACCGGCGCTTAGATCCTACGCCTGGGCAAATGTCAACCTGAGAAAATTGTACACTTTCCCGTGTAGTTTTCGCAGTGCTTTTGGGGCCGCCTTTACCGCACCCTAGGCGGCGCTGTGGCAGGCGGTCAATGGACGAAGCTTCGCCCGCTCCCTATAATGAAAAAAATCAACTATTTGGGGAGAAATCATCCGCGTGCCGCTGGAGCTGAAATCCACCATCAACCTGCCTAAGACCGACTTTCCCATGAAGGCCAACCTGCCCCAGAACGAGCCCAAGGCACTGGCCCGCTGGGAGCAGATGCGGATTTACGAGCGCATTCGCCAGGCGCGAACCGGTGCGAAACTCTATGTCCTCCATGACGGTCCGCCCTACACAAGCGGACCCATCCATTTAGGCACCGCGCTCAACAAGTGTCTGAAGGATTTCGTGGTCAAGTCCAAAACCATGGCGGGATTTGACGCCCCGTACGTTCCAGGATGGGACTGTCACGGCCTGCCCATCGAGATCAAAGTCGACCAGATGCTGGGAGGCAAGAAACTTCAGATGCGGCCTCTTGATGTGCGCCAGGAGTGCCGCAAGTTTGCCCAAAAGTTTCTCGATCTCCAACGTGAACAGTTCAAGCGGATCGGCGTGTTCGGACGTTTTGACCGGCCTTATTCCACCATGACTCCGCTGTACGAGTCGGTGGTGCTGAGAACTTTTTACACCTTTTACGAAAACAATTTCGTCTACAAAGGTCTGCGCGCCGTCTATTGGTGCATACACGACGAGACCGCCCTCGCCGAAGCCGAAGTCGAATACGAAGACCACATCAGTCCCACCGTCTGGGTGAAGTACGCCCTGCTCGACGATCCAGCCAAGATCGATCCCGCGCTGAAGGGCGAGAAAGTCTCGACCATCATCTGGACCACTACGCCATGGACGCTACCCGCGTCCCTGGCCGTGGCTTTCCATCCGGACGAGGAATACGTCGCCATCGCAGCGGGTGGCGAAGTGTACATTGTCGCGGCAAGACTGGCGGCTGATGTGGCAGCGAAATGCAATCTCACAGAAACACGTGAGCTTGCACGCTTCTCCGGTGGCAAGCTGGAGCGCCTGAACTTTCAGCATCCGTTCCTCGATCGCAAAATTCTCGGCGTGCTCGCCGACTACGTCACCATGGATACCGGCACGGGCGTGGTCCACACCGCGCCATCGCACGGGGCAGAAGACTTTGCTACCGGCGTGAAGTATGGCCTCGACGCCACCAGCAACGTGGACGAAAAGGGCATCCTCCGCAACGGCCTTCCTGAGTACAACGGTCTGCAGGTCTGGGACGCCAATGCGCCCATTCTTGAACTGCTCAAAAAGCGTGGCGCCCTGCTGCATATGGAAAAACTCCAGCACTCCTATCCGCACTGCTGGCGATGTCACAATCCCATTATCTTCCGTGCCACCGAGCAGTGGTTCATCTCGATGGAAGCAACCATGCCGGGCGGGGGCACGCTTCGTAGCCGAACCCTGGAAGACGTGGAGAAAGTGAAGTGGGATCCGGCTTGGGGCAAAGAGCGCATGCACAACATGATTGCCACGCGGCCCGACTGGTGCATCTCCCGGCAGCGGGTCTGGGGCGTGCCCATCGCCGTTTTCCTGTGCCAAAGCTGCGGCAAGCCGCTGAAAGATCCTGCTGTCCATCGCAGGGTAGCCGAGCTTTTCGCGCGGTCCGGTGCCGACGCTTGGTACACCCCTGAAGCCGACGCGATTCTTGCCCCGGGCACCAAGTGCCCACACTGTAGCGGAACAAACTTTGAGCGAGAGACCGATATTTTCGATGTCTGGCTGGAGTCAGGCACCAGCTACCTGGCGCTGCGCGCCGATGAACCTACCTATCCCTGGCCGTCGGATCTTTATTTGGAAGGCGGCGATCAGTACCGGGGATGGTTCCAGTCTTCCCTTCTCTGCGCCATGGGCACGCGCGGGAGCCCGCCCTACCACGGGGTCGTGACCCCGGGTTGGACACTCGACGAGAAAGGACAGGCGATGTCCAAATCTCGCGGTAACGATGTCGACCCTGTCGATATTGCCAACCGCCTGGGGGGCGAGATTGTGCGCCTCTGGGTAGCCTCAGTCGATTTTCGCGAAGATGTCGTCGGATCCGAGCAGTTGATGCAGCGCGTGGCGGAAAGCTACCGCAAGATCCGTAACAGCCTGTTTCGCTACATCCTGAGCAATCTCCACGATTTTGATCCGCGGCGGCACGCGGTGCCTTTCGATAAAATGGAAGCTCTCGACCAGTACATGCTTCGTCAGACCGCTTCCCTGTCAGCCGACGTCACGCGCTGGTATGACGAGTTTGCCTTTCACAAGATCTACCATCGCGTAAATGACTTCTGCGTCGTAGAGCTGAGCGCTTTCTATTTCGACGTTCTCAAAGACCGCCTCTACACCTATGCGCCGGACTCACGCGCCCGCCAGGCGGCGCAGACCGCCATCTGGCGCATCGGCGAAGCTCTGGTCCGCTTGCTGGCGCCCATCATGAGCTTCACCTGTGACGAAGTGTGGCAGTATCTACCCGCGCAGCCTGAGCGTCTGCCCAGCGTGCATCTCGCGAAGTTTCCCACTGCAGCGGACATTTTGGGCGACTCGGTTCCGGTTGAAGATGCCGCGCAGAGCGAGGATTGGAAGATTCTGCTGGCTGTCCGTACGGAGGTGCTGAAGGCGCTCGAAGAGGCCCGTCAGAGCAAGCTGATCGGCGGCGCGAACCTGGAGGCACAAGCTACCATCACCGCTGCCGAGCCAGTATTCAAGGTACTGGCACGTTACCAGGACGGCCTGCGCTATCTGTTCATCGTTTCGGCCGTTACCCTGGAGCCGGTCGTCTCAGGAAATGGAACCGGCGGGGTAAGCGTCCGTGTGAGCAAGGCCGAAGGCAAAAAGTGCGAACGCTGCTGGAATTATTCCATTCATGTGGGCGAGGACACGGTTTATCCCACGGTGTGCGAACGCTGCAGCGCGGTACTAAAGGAACTCGGCGGCTGAGAATGAGTCTGATTCCCGTGGGCCGTTGGCGATCACCGATTTTGAGCATTTGAGAATTTCGATAGGCTCCCATGACGACTGGCACCGCGCGTGGTTTCCGCTTCTTGATTGCCTTGCTGGTCGTAGTCCTCGACCGGGCTACGAAATGGATCGTGGCGACCGACATTACCTTGCACGACACGGTTCAGGTCATCCCAGGATTCTTCCGTCTCACCCACGTGGAGAATCGCGGCGCAGCCTTCGGTCTTTTCGCCGATTCGCCTTCGGAATGGAAGATCACCGTACTGGTGCTGTTCTCGATCGTGGCCCTGGCCATCGTTTCTGTTCTACTCTGGCGCAACAGCCATTCCATGCAAAGCACCGGAATCGGATTGGCGCTGATTCTTGGGGGCGCGGTAGGAAACCTGTGGGACCGCCTGCTAAGCGGCCGGGTGGTCGATTTTCTGCTCTTCTACGTCGGACCCTATCAGTGGCCTGCCTTCAATGTGGCCGATAGCGCGATTGTGGTCGGCGCCGGCCTGCTGGTCATCGAAATCCTCTTCGCGAAATCGCCAGCCCCGGAAAAATCGGCCTGATCGGGGAATGAGCGAATGCACTTTTGACCGCAAGGACGCCAAGAAAACCCCAAGATCGCAAAAATGCTTCTTTGCGCCCTGGGCGCTTTGCTTAGCGTCCTTATGATGATGTGGTTTTCCGGGCTTCCAAGCCAGAGCTAAGCCGATTTTTTGTGCTCTACCTGCGCGTAGTAGGCCTGCGCCCGTTTCCCCATTTCCTCTTGGGACAGGTCTTCGGTACGCGTGCTCACGCCCCAAGAATGGCCGTAAGGATCGATGAAGTTTCCATGCCGGTCCCCCCAGAACATGTTGGTCACAGGCATGGCGGCCTTGCCGCCGGCAGCGACCGCCCTCTCGAAGACGTCGTCAGCGTCCGGGACGTAAAGATAAATACTACCGGTAAAGCCGCCCAAGGTTTGCGGCGACTTACCGCCCATGTTGGGGAATTCATCCGATAAAAAGATAATAGAATCGCCAATTTTCAGTTCGGCGTGCGAGATCTTGCCATCTGGACTTGGCATCCGCATGATTTCCTCGGCGCCAAATACCTTCTTGTAATACTCAATGGCTTGCGCAGCGTCTCGAACCACCAGAGTCGGAGTTGCAGTGTGAAAACCTTCAGGCACGGGTCTTACGGATGCTGTCATGCGATTTCTCCTTCGTGCGGCCGGTTGGCCGGAGTATTTCTCGCGAGCGGAATCGTATTCTACCCCCGCGACCAACCGACGATGTGAAATCTTTGTAAAAAGTTGAGGAGGCGGAGGGGGCTGATCAACCCCCACAGCAATAGGAATTCTTACCTGGAGTTCACAAAAAATAGTGGGCTACGGTGATCCGTACAACTGCCGGTACACGTTGGCATTCCTGAGGATGGCTTGCACGTACTCCCGGGTCTCGGTAAACGGAATTGATTCCACAAACTCCTGCGGGTCGCGATATTTCCCCTGCCCCAGCCAATCGTCGACCCGGTTCGAGCCGGCGTTGTAAGCAGCCAGCGCGTACTCGAAAGCGCCAAACTTATCCACCATCTCGCGGAAGTAGCGCGTGCCCAGTCGCAGGTTGACCTCAGGAGTAAATAGTTGTGGAGTGGAAAAATGCCTGAGCTTTTCCTGTTTTGCGACTCCGCTGCCCACCTTCGGCAGCAACTGCATCAGTCCAACCGCATTGGCTCGAGACACGGCCCCGGGATTAAACTCCGATTCCTGCCGGATCAGAGATGCCACCAGGTACGGATCCAGTGCGTTCTCCGTCGAGAATTTCTTCAGGTCGGTCCAGTACGCCTTGGGAAACAGTGCCTCCCAGTAGGCCCGCGGCAAAGTGGGTAGATCCACCGCAAAGTAGTTTGGCACCGCCCGCTTGAATACCTGGATGGCTCCATCGTAGCGTCCTGCGTCCTGATAAAGCCTCGCGGTTTCTGCCGCAACCCAGTTCCCCTTGTCTTCATTGCCTGCGGCCTGGACTTCGCGCACGGCAAAGTCCACCAAGGCGCCGTTCTCCAGCAACTGCGCTTTCTGGTAGCGCAGATTGTCCGTAGGGGGCTCGGTCGCGGTGATGTTGGTCCCGGCATCGATTGCCGGGACGCGGTCCAGCAGAGCATAGTGCGGAGCAACGTCGGCAAGTTTGATCGCCTGCATCCTACGACGCGCCAGTTCGCCATAATAAAAATTGCGAAAGCGCTCCGAGAGCCTCTGGTAGTAGGCACGGGCCATCGCCGTATCGTTGTCTTCCTCAGCCAGCCGAGCCCGCCAGTAGAGTGCAGCCGGAATTTCTGCCGAACTGGGATACAGCGCGATCTGTTGCTCAAACCCGGCCTTGGCTTCCGCATTCCTGCCTTGGCGCAGGCTCAACCAGGCCACTTTCCAATGAGCGTAGGAGGCGCGGCCCGCGTTGGGAAATCGCTGCTGCAACTCCCGATAGGCATCAATCGCCTTGTCATAGTCGGGCTTGAGCAGATAAAAATTGCCGGCCGCAAGCAACGACTGTTGCAGCCAGCTACTAGTGGGCGCCGCCTGGCGCAGATCCGCCAGATTGCGCAGAAAGCCCTGGTCATCGTCGGTGGCGCGGGCCGTTTCTCCAAGATTGAAAAGGCGCTGGGCGTTGAGCTCAGCCGGGGAACTGGGTAGGGAGTCCAGAATTTTTTTGGCCTCCTTATTCTGCCCCGAATGGCGCAAAGCCACCGCCAGTGCCAGTTCGACGTCGGGACGGTCGTCCGGACCCACTAGGTTCAGCAGATCGCGATATGCTTCAGCCGCTTCGGGGAAGTGTTTGCCCTTGGCCAGCAGGTCGGCACGCGTTCTGCGCCCGTTCGGGCCCAGAGGAGCCAACTGGGTGATAGCGGTTAGCCTTTTCAGTTCGATGTCGGCCTGGCCAGCTTCCACGCTGAGCGGCATGGTGATGTACAAAGCGCGCAAGATGTCAGCCGCCTTTGCCCCCTGCCCGGCGGCGGCGTAGGCGCGCCCCAGTGTCAGCTCCAGTTCGGCCCGCTGCGGCTGGCGGTCTTTTTCGAGCAGGGCGGCCGCTTCCTGGGGCCGGCCCTCCGCTAACAGCGCGTTCGCGCTGAGTAGGTGCGCGTCTCTGGTCAACAACGACTCTGGATACGTGGTGTCGAAATCCAGCAGTGTCGCGACAGCCTCAGCCGTCCGCCCCACCTGGAAATACGCGGTGCCGAGGTAAAAGCTGACGTAGTCGCCCAGATCTCCGGCGCGCGGCCTGGCCCGGTTCAGAGGATCGATGGCTTTGGCATAATCGTGATCTAGCGTATGGGCATATCCCGCTACCAGCCATGCGAGCGCGCCCGCATCCTGCTTGGTGTGGATTCTGGCGTAGGCCTCCACCCCGGCGTAGGCAGCCGGAGTCCGGTCTTGCAACAACTGCCGTGCCATGGGTTTCAGACTCGCGGAAGCCACAAACGCCTGGTGCATTCGGGTCAAGCGGGGCGAGGACCGTTTCCGCCGGGCCGTCATCTTGCCATGCGGTCTCTTGCCGGATGGGTTTTTTTTGGAGAAGGACTGCGCCGCCGCAGGTGGAATCGAAGGGACGAAATTCGAACACAGAACTGCCCCAATCAACCAGAGTCGAATCAGGGCCGATGACAAACGATGCAGGACCACTCTAATCAATTTCGCCGAAAATTGGCGCCCATAATTGAAGGATCATCCTCGGCCAGGCTGCGAATCAGTTCCTGGCTGAAGTAGTCGGCGCCGGCGGCCACGCTGTTTCCGTAGCGTTTCTGGAAAGTTCCCCGGCTCTTTTCGATGTCCTCCCTAAGCCGGTCGTAAAGATCCTTGTTCTTGCGCCCCTCGGCGACCTTCACCTGGTTATATAGCTTGATTTCATCCACCAGCAGCCGGGCGAAGCGCTGCGCCTTGCGATGGACATCGGCATCTTCGGGCGACAAACTAGCAAATGGATCCGCCGCCGGGGCCGGAGCGGCTGCTGCCGCCGAAGCTGCAATGAGCTCGGCTTGAGCCACGGCCACGGGTTGCTCCTGCTCGACCGGAGTAGTCGGAACGGGCGCCGGAACCGACTCTGTGTGCTTCGGGGCATGCGCGGCGAAAGGGTCCGGCGGGAGCGCTGCGGCTTGCACCGCCGGGGCGCTCTGCAGCTTTTCGGCCGCTGGCTCGGCGCTCTCTTCTTTCTGTGCCTGTTTGCGTAGCGAGGTTACTTCCAGCCATGCACTGGTCGCTCGAACCAAGAGTTCAAGAGCCGCAGCGTCCATCTTTGCGCCCGTTTCGAGCCCCGCATCGGCGTACACCAGTGCCGCCACTTTTTCCTTCAACACCAGGGGCAGCACCAACAACCGGTCGTCGGCCGATCCGCCGAATCGTGAGATAAATTCGGGATCAATCTCGCTGTTTGAGCCGCCGAACGGCAGCCGCGATCGCAGAGCCTGCTCGGCCGCGCCCAGGCCAACGTTCAGCGCGAAGTCCTTAATCGTGTCTTCCCCATTCTGGGTAAACCCGCGTCCCTGCCAACCGGTGGCCGCGCCGGCCTTGACCACGAATAGCGCACCGCGTCCGCTGTAGCGCACCGTATTGTCCAGTAGCGCTCGCAAAATTTCTCTTTGGCTGGTGCCCGCATGGATGGCCGAGACCGCCTTCAGAAGATTGGCCGCACCGCCGTCCCCCGATCCAGCCGTCGCCTCGGCCTCTTGCGGAAGCTCCTCCAGAACCCGGCGAACCAGCTCGTCCCGCAACCGCGGGATGTGGTTCTCCAGTGCCTGGGAAACGACTCTCTCGACAATCTGCTCGATTTCGGTTCGGTCTGTCATGGTCAGATCTGTGCTTTAGCCGCTGGATCCGGCTTTGTGGCCCTTCAACCCGCTTACTACCTTTGGTTAAGCCTTGATTATATGGCCACTTGGCCGTTGTTTCCGGTCACGTAAGGACGTGTTCTAGTGCGGAATCGCCACCGCTTTGAAATCTATCGCAAACCGCCCCGTGATAGATAGGTCAAAACAATTAAGCTGAAACCCTGGTTACCAAGTAAAATAACATTTCTCTCGGGCCACCCCAGAGCGTGAAAATTGTTGCATCGGAAGAAGAATGACAGCCATCCAACCAAAAGTAACCGAACCCGTCAGTGATGAGCTGGCACTGGTTCAGGCCGCCAAGGGCGGCGACGTATCCGCGTTTGAGGATTTGGTCCGGCGTTATGACCGGAACGTTTTTCGCATTGCGCAGCACATCACTCAGAACCGCGAAGATGCGGAAGATGTAGTGCAGGATGCGTTTCTCAAGGCGTACAGCAATCTGAATCAGTTTCAGGGCCAGAGCAAGTTTTATACCTGGCTGGTGCGCATTGCGGTCAACGAAGCGCTGATGAAGTTGCGGCGCCGTCGGCCCGAGCGCATGGTATCGCTGGACGAGGACGTCAAGACCGACGAGGATTCGGTTCCCCGGGAAGTCGCGGATTGGAGCCCGAATCCCGAGCAGCAGTACAGCCAGGCGGAACTGAAGGAAATCCTGACCAAGACGATTCAGGGACTTCCTCCAAGTTTTCGCACGGTTTTTGTCCTGCGAGACGTCGAGGGTCTTTCGACCGAGGAAACGGCTGAAGCGCTGGAACTCAGCGTACCTGCGGTCAAGTCGCGGCTCTTGCGGGCTCGGTTGCAGTTGCGGGAACGGCTTAGCCGGTACTTCCAGAAGCGTGAGAGCGGAGATGGCAAACAGTGAAGTGTTCTGAGTTTCTGCAGGAACTGACAAACTACCTGGACGGTGTCCTCGACGACCGCACCAAAGCCGAACTGGAAGACCATTTGGCTTGGTGCCATAACTGCTACGTCGTTTGCGACACCACCAAGAAGACCATCGAAATCTACCGCGACTCCCAGCTCTACGAACTTCCCGACGATCTGCGCAACCGCCTTCGCAGCGCCATCGTGGCCAAATGTGAGGCCCACAAAAAAGCTGGTCCTCAGGAGGCCTGAGACGTGCCCGCCAGCCGTCACGCCCGTGCTCTGGCCAGTTGGAGCCACGAGAATTCCAGTCTTGGTCGGCCCTAGGACCCTGATCTAGCAACCACTTCCAGCGCCCCAATCCGCAGCCTGCTCCCGCCCCGTAGCCCCACGAACCTTTCTGGTCAAAAGTGAATCTAAGTCAAATAGACGGCTGCCGGGGAGGGGTAAATATGATGGCAAAATTGTTCGACGCTTTATTCGGCTGCAGACATTCTCACTATAGTTTTCCTATCACCGTTCGATCGCGTTCACGACGTATTCCCGCGGCTTCTCTGACCGGCACCTATGTGGCATGTTTGGATTGCGGTAGAGAATTTCCTTACGACTGGCAGGACATGAAAGTGGTTACGTCGGTCCCCGAAATGAACCATCGCATGCCTGCGCTGGCTCGGAAACAAGCTGCCTAACCATGCAACCGGCAAGCTCAACCCTTTCGCCTAAAGCCGCGACTTTGTCCCGGCTTTTCCATTTTGCAGAAGGAGTGAAAATGGAAACGGCGGCCGAGGCCGCCGCTTTCAATTGCGTGGAATAAGGGATTGGTTTAGTTACTGCTGCTGTCATCCCGCCGCTTCAGCGTAGGACGTCCATCGTCATTCGTTTTATCATCGCTGCCGTTCTTGTCTGGGGTAGAAGTACGTCGCAGGCTTGGCTTTTTGCCGTCATCCTTCTTCTCGAGCACCTTGTGCCGGTTCTCGATCGCGGCCAACCGCGACTTCACGTCGTCAAACTCGGAGGTTGAGACGACATACTGCGCCCGCGCCGGAAGGATTTGCGCGATCTCGTCCTGTGACTTGACGATCCTATCCGGGGTCTGAGGATGGGTAGAAAACGCTTTGGCCAGGGTTCCTGGCTTCTTCTTTTCCTGTGCCTGCACCTTCTCAAAGAAGCTGATAAACGCCTGCGGGTCGTATCCCGACTTGTACATGTACTGCAATCCCAGGTAGTCGGCCTCGGCCTCAAAGCCACGCGAGAAGTGTAGGAAGGTCATGGGCAACGCCAGGCCGGCCGCCTCGTAGCCGGCATAGCCGATGGCTCCGCCCACGAAGATCAGCGGAATCGAAGCCATGTTCATCAAGTTTCCGCGGGTATTTTCCCGCGCCGCGTGGCAGGCCGCCACGTGGGCAATTTCATGCGCCATCACACCGGCAAGCTCCGCTTCTTCATCCGCCGCCAGGATCAGCCCGGAATTCACGTAGAAAAACCCGCCGGGAAGAGCGAAGGCATTGATGTCGTCGGAGTCAATCACCTTGATGGTGAACGGCACCTGCGCGTCGGAGTTGCGCACCAGATTCTGCCCCAGCCGGTTAACATATTCCGACACCACCGGATCTTGGACCAGCTTTACCGTGGACTCCACTTGCTGGGAGTAACTCTTGCCCATGGCGATCTGCTTTTCCACGCCATACCAGTTTCCCAGCCCGGTTTTGCAGCCCACATTCCGATTGCCCACGGCATCTACATCCTCTTTGCCGCCGTCGTGTTTGACCTTGTCCGGGTCCGCGGGCTCCACCTTTGGCGGCTTGGTCGTGACGCTGCCGGAAGGGCTGTCGCTCGGCTTGGCACCGGCTTGATCCTGCGAAAAACTCGGTGGCGCCGCATAACTGAACATCAGCAATACAGCCGTCAAAGCTAAGAGCCGTAACTTCATATGGACTCCCTTATTCCGCCCGCCCCAGGACTCTTGGTTGATTATACGCCCGCCCGGTAACGGCAATACCGCAGATTTCCCTGTGGGGTTGGACGCGAAATTCGGCAGCAAGGTTATCCGGGCGGGTCACACTTAGGTAAGCGCGCCATCCCGGCGGCTATCCGATGGTCTTCCCGCCGACCGCGAGGAAAAGGCTGTCCCGAGCGAAGTCGTCCGAATACCCCGCCCGGGCCCCACTCCCCGAGACTTGGTAGAATCTGTCACCTGAGATGCCCGTTCCAGCCGAAAGCGCCACAACATTGAGGGTGGTTCGCCAAGGTTCTCCCGGGCAGGAGCGATGCCCGCAAGGAATCATTGGTGAGCGATAGCCAAGGAGAGCGATTTGCGTTCGGCTGGCCGGGAATCCCTCCGCGCTGGACGTCAAGTGCCAAGACAGGAATAGGCACCGCGCTCAACCTGCACAGCCGGGTATGGTTCACCCTGAGCCATGGCATCCTGAATGAAGTCTATTTTCCGCGGGTGGATCAGGCCTGCACCCGGGATCAGGGGCTGATCGTCACCGACGGCTCCAGGTTTTTCTCCGAAGAAAAGCGGCACTGCAAGTTTGAAAACGCGCCGATCGAACCCGGCGTTCCGGTGTACAAACTGACCAATAGCGAATTGCAGGGACGATACCGGATCGAAAAGGAAGTGTTTTCCGATCCTTACCGGAACGTGGTCTTGCAAAGGATCCGCTTTGTCCCTCTGCAGGGCACGCTGACCGACTATCGCTTGTACGCCCTGCTAGCCCCCCATTTGGCAAATTGCGGCCGGGACAACACCGGTTGGGTCGGGGATTACAAAGGCACCCCCATGCTGTTTGCCCAACGCAACGATTGCGCGCTGGCCTTCGCCTGCTCCGTCCCCTGGCGGACGATGGCGGCCGGTTTTGCAGGATTTTCCGACGGATGGCAGGATCTCTCCCAGCATTACCAGCTGACCTGGGATTACACCCGCGCGGAAAATGGCAACGTTGCACTGACCGGCGAGATCGACCTGGCGGCGTGTGGGGGTGAGTTCGTCCTGGCACTGGGCTTTGGTGCCATCTGGTCCGAAGCCGGACTGCACACGCGCGCCAGTTTGCTCGAGCCTTATGGCGAACTGCGTTCCCACTATGTGTGGCACTGGAAGAACTGGCAGGACGGATTGTTGCAACTGGATCAGCCTCCCCGTCAGGTGGATCTCTATCGGACCAGTGCGGCGGTCATGCGCTCGCACGAATCGAAAGACTTCTTGGGAGGTGTCATCGCCAGTCTGTCGATTCCGTGGGGCTTCAACAAGGGTGATGAAGACTTGGGTGGATATCACCTCGTCTGGCCACGTGACCTAGTGGAAACCGCTTTCGGCTTCCTGGCCGCCGGCGCCGAACCGGACGCGCTGCGCGTGCTTCGCTACCTCGAGGCCACCCAGGAGGCGAATGGGCATTGGGCGCAGAATTTGTGGCTGGACGGCCGTCCTTACTGGGGCGGAACGCAGATGGACGAAACCGCCTTTCCCATCCTTTTGGTGGACGTCATGCGGCGCCACTCGCGATTTGTTCTGGGCGATCCGCAACGCTGGTGGACTCTGGTCAGCCGCGCCGCAAGCTTCATTGTTCGGAACGGGCCGGTCACCCAGCAGGATCGATGGGAAGAAGATGCCGGCTATTCTCCGTTTACCCTGGCGGTTGAAATTTCAGGCCTGCTGGCGGCGGCGGATCTCGCCGAGGCGGTGGGACAACCAGACACCGCCACCCACTTGCGCGAAACGGCCGATTGCTGGAACGACAACCTTGAGCGCTGGGTCTACGCCAAAGATAGTGACCTCGCGCGGCAACTCGGAGTGGAAGGCTATTACGTCCGCATCGCGCCGCCTGAATCCGTCTGCGCCCCGTCCCCGCTGGAAGGATTCGTCCCCATCAAGAACCGGCCACCGGGCCAAAATACTGCGGTCGCCGCACACCTGGTCAGCCCCGACTCGCTGGCTCTGGTGCGCTTTGGTTTGCGCGCCCCTGATGATCCCCGGATCCTGAGCACCATAAAAGTGATCGACGCACTGCTCAAAGTGAACCTTCCGCAAGGCCCCTGCTGGTATCGCTACAACGGTGACGGGTACGGCGAGCACGAAGACGGCTCACCTTTCGACGGAACCGGCATTGGGCGGGCTTGGCCGTTGCTTGCAGGCGAGCGCGCACACTACGAGCTCGCGGCGGGACGTCCGCAGGCGGCCGAGGACTTGCTCAAAGTGATGGAGCTTTCGACCGAAGGCGGCCGCCTCATTCCCGAGCAGGTCTGGGATGCGGAGGATATCGCTCCGCTCGAACTGTTCCGTGGCAAACCCTCGGGTTCGGCGTGCCCGCTGGTCTGGGCGCATTCCGAATACATCAAGCTGCGCCGATCCTTGCGCGACGGAAAAATCTTTGACCAGCCGCCGCAGCCGGTGCAGCGCTACCAGCGAGAAAAGCGGACAGCCACCCACTTCGAATGGCGCTTTAACAATAAATGCCGGAGCATGCCGCCGGGAAAGAAGCTGCGCCTGGTTTTGCCGGCCCCGGCGCAAGTACACTGGAGCTTCGATGGATGGCTGACCACGCAGGACACAAACTCGCTCGCCCCGTTAGGTGTCCACGTCGCAGACCTGCCGACTGACCAGTTGACCGAAGGGCGCGAGATTCTCTTCACTGTCTTCTGGCCAAAGGAGCAGAGATGGGAAGGAACGAACTATTCGGTAGTGGTGGAGTGAACCATCGCAAGATAATGTTCCAATCCGCTAAACAAGCGGCCGGTGACGCGCCGTGTCGACTGCAACCTCGCCCCCATGTGATCCAGACGAAGGGGCCCCTACCATCTCTTCCGTACTCCCCTGCTTCTGCCCCAATGTACACAATTCTCAACCCGGACTCGGTCGACCAGCGGCTGGGCATCCTTCGAGCCCGCAAGGACGACATCATTCAGTGAGTCACGACGCCCCCGGCATCGCCAGACTGCACCGAACCTTCCTCGCTCCAGCCACCCCGGGAAATATTGGAATAGAGTGCACCCGCACAAATCGCGGAGCCGGTCAGCAGCCCGATGCCTTCCCAGAACGGCCCTAGCAGTAGATGCCCCAGACCGAACAACGCCATATACACCATGAAACAGCCCAGTATCCATGAAAGCAGATTCCGCCCCAAATCGCGGGTCGGCGGTACCTCGGGCGCAAGACGCGCCACTGGCTGCCACCCCGCCACATGCGGTCGAACGTCACGGTAGAACTTGATCAGGACTTGTTCTGGCTCCGCTTTGGTCGCGTAGGTGACGATCAGCCAAACCATCGTGGTGATGACGGTTGTGGTCAGAGCCGTCTTGGCGAAAACCACCGGATTCGTGCCAGCAAAGGGCTCGGTCCAGCGCAGCCATACGGTGACGACCAGGGCCGTCGCCATCGCGGAGATTTCACTCCAAGCATTGATCCGCCACCAGTACCAGCGCAGCAGATAGACACCGCCCGTACCCGCGCCGACTTCCAAAACCACCTGCCATCCCGAGCGAATGTCGGACAGCAGAACGGAAATCCCCGCCGAAGCGATCACCAGCAAAACAGTGGCGAGACGCGAAATTAAGATGTAATGCTTGTCGTCGGCCTCACGCTTGATAAAGCGGCGATAGAAATCTGACACCAGATAGGAAGCGCCCCAGTTGAGTTGGGTGGCGATGGTGGACATGAAGGCCGCCATAAATCCAGCTATCACGATTCCTCGAAGCGCCGGCGGCACGTGCTGGCTTACGATCAGCATGTACCCGGTTTCCGGGTGTTCCAGGTGCGGATAGAGCACCACCGCAGCCAACGCGGTAAGAATCCACGGCCAGGGACGCAAGGCGTAGTGGGCGACGTTGAACCAGAGGACAGCGAGCAGGCCGTTGCGCTCATCTTTCGCGCTGAAGATGCGCTGCGCGATATAGCCCCCGCCCCCCGGCTCCGCCCCCGGATACCAGAAAGCCCACCACTGCAGTCCGATATTCACCACAAACGTCAGCACCGGCAAAATCCAGATTCCTTCCTGTGAAAATGGACGGGAAAAGTCAGGAAAGAAGGCGGTGGCATCGCCCGCGCTCGGACCTGCCGCCGCCCGCATGTCTGACAATCGGTTGATCAGCGCGTTCATGCCGCCCGCCGCCGACACCGCGTACCACGCCACTCCGATCACGATCGCCATCTTCAGCGCGAACTGAAAAAGATCCGTCCACAGCACACCCCACAAGCCGCCGAGTGCCACATAGAGGCCGGTGAACGGAATCAGAAACAGAACGCAGATCGCCAATGCGTTGCGATCGCTCACCCCCAGCGTAACCGCCACGATGCTGGTCATCGCTTTGGTCACCCAGCCCAGGATCAGACAGTTCATCAGCAGGCCAAGATAGATGGCGCGGAAACCGCGCAGAAACGCGGCGGGCCTGCCGGAGTAACGCATCTCGGCAAACTGCACGTCGGTCAGTAGACCGGAGCGTCGCCATAGTCGGGCGAACAAAAACACCGTCATCATGCCCGATAACAGAAACGCCCACCACAGCCAGTTACCGGCAACCCCCTGGGTATAGACCAGCCCGGTGACCACCAGGGGCGTGTCGGCGGCAAACGTGGTGGCCACCATGGAGGTCCCCGCCAGCCACCAGGAAACGTTGCGCCCGGATACAAAATAATCGTCCACGCTCTTGCCCGAGCGCGAGCGGAAATAGAGTCCCAGCACTAAAGTGATGCCGAGGTACAAGACGATCGCCGACCAGTCGAGAAGGGTGAAGTTCATGGCGGGAACGAATATACCCGAGCCGGACCGGATTCAGGAGGAAAATGCGCGCCTTCGGGCGCGCACCAGGCGGAGGAAATGCACCGCCGGACTTCTCGCATCGATCGAACGCGTCCACTTTACTGGGCTGGTGCAGATTTCGCTGGATGCTGGCCCGGGGATAGATACATCTCGGCCACGCCCTGCGCAATTTTTCCCGGGTCAGCCTCGGCCAGGTTGGAGAGAACCACCACGGTCAGCTTGTCGTCAATATAACGGGAAATCTGTGTCTTGAAACCTTGCCAGGCACCCTCGTGATCAATCAGTCGATGGCCGTGGGACTCTGTGATCTCCCAGCCAAATCCGTAGTGGCCGGAGTTGGGTTGACCGTTGTTCAGCTTGACCGGAGTCCACATTCGATTCAAGCTCGAGCGTTTCAATAGCTTCTCGCCGTACAGCGCCGCATCCCACTTCGCCAGATCCAGGATCGAGAAATAGAGGCTGCCATCGGCGGTGGTGTTCAAGGTTGGCGAGACCCATTCCTGATTCTTCACTTCTCCCTTCACCAGGCGATAGCCGGCCGCGCGGTTGGGAATAATGTCCGCCTCGCTCATGATGCGCGTCGTCTGCATTCCAAGCGGATGGAAGATGCGCTCTTCGAGCACGTCGCCGTAGAACTTGCCGGTGACCCGATGGATCAGGATGCCCAGCGTCAAGTACCCGAGATTGCTGTAGCGCCATTTCGTGCCCGGCGCAAAGGCCAGAGGAATCGCCGCCACGCTTTTGAACAGATCGGCTTCGCTATAGTCCTTGCGGAAATCGAAGCCGCGCGGGTAGTCCGTGAAACCGCCGGTATGACTCAGAAGATGGCGCACAGTGACCGGCTTCCAGCTGGCCGGCGCATCGCGAAAGTATTTGCTAATCGAGTCATCCAGATTGATCTTCCCTTCCTCCGCCAGCATCATGACCGCGGTCGCAGTAAACTGCTTGCCCACAGACCCAGACTGAAAGATGGTTTCGGGTTTGACCGGCACACGATGCTCCAGGTTGGAGAAGCCAAAACCCTGAGCACTCACAACTTTTCCGTCGCGCGCAACCAAGACAGCCAGGCCCGGGATGTGTTGCCGATCCATTTCGCCTTTCACGTATGTTTCAACTGCAGCGGAATGGGCGTCCAGGTCCTGGCCCAAAGCAGCGCCTGCTAGGACGAAAAGACCTAGGGCCAGGCACAAGGCGGAATTCTTCACCGAGTTAGCCCCCATAGATGGCGCTGAATCGAGGAGGTTGCAGGCAGAAATCCCCCGCAGTTCCTGTTGTCTTGTCTGGTGCTGTAAAAACTGATCGCTGATAAATGAAAGTTGCCGGCGGAGTTACCCGGAATACAACAGTTCCACAACCGTGCAATCGTCGCTGAGCGGAGTGCCGCCGCAGAAATTCGCGACCGCGGTAAAAATATCTTCGAGCGATGTACTCTTGGCCGCTACCGTTTCCAGGCGTGAATCCTCAAAGAAGTCGCCGCGAGCGTTCTCCGCTTCGGTAACCCCGTCCGTAACCAGGATCAGGCGGTCGCCGGGATGCAGACTGCAATGGTCGCTTTCGTAAGTGGCATCGGCAAGCAGGCCCACCGGCAGGTTGCCGTGGGGCGGCCGGATCACTTCATGGTTGCACACTAGCAGCGGAGGCACATGGCCGCAGTTGACGTATTCCAGTTCCCCGTCGCGCCGTATACGCGCAATGATCAGCGTCGCGTATTTTTCTCCAATGTGTTTGTGGGTGAAAAAACGGTTGAGAGCGGCCACAATTTCGACCAGCGGCATTCCGGCAATCAGTTGCGAATAGATCATGCCCTGCAAGGTGGAGGCTAGCAGGGCGGCGGAAACTCCCTTGCCGCTGACGTCTGCCAGCACCACCGCCAGCCCCTCGTCGGTGTTTACGGCATCGAAGAAGTCGCCGCCGATTTCTTTACAGGAGAGGTTTCTCCCCTTTAACCGGGCAAACGGCACCTCTGGAATCGGCGGCGACTTCTTCGATGCCGGGATCGAAGCCGCGATGGAAAGCTCCTGCTGGTAGCGTCGGGATGCTTCTTCGGCTTGCACCAGTCGCGCGTTCTCGATCAGGGAAGCGGCTTCGGTTGCGATCGCCCGAAGAATGTCATTGCTCACACTTGAAATATCGCGCGAGGCAAAACGCGAGTCCACATACAGCGCTCCCATCACCTCGGCCGAGCTTTCGGTGGCGGCAGCCTGTGCCTCCCGCGTGGTCTGCACCTGCGGCTTGCGCAACGGAATACAGATCACGGTGCGCAGATCATAGGCCACGATGCTGTGCCGGCCCGCCAAATCAAGCGACTGGCTGGTATCGGTGATCACGAACTCGGAATTGGACTTCAGTGCTTCGTCCAGAATGGAGTGCGAAATCGTGGTGTCATCCAGCAGGGGTTCGTCCTTGGAGTTGCGCCCCGCGGCCAGGCGCAGCTTGCCCTCTTCGTCCCGCATGAAGACGTACCCACGCTCCGCACGCGTTAGTTTTAAGGTAGCGTCCAGCAGCGTGACCAGAATCTCGTCGAGCACGCCCATGGTATTCAGCTTGCGGGCGGCCTCCAGGAAAAGCGTCAGCTTCTCTAGGTCAGTGGCATCGGTAGAGATCTGTATCCCGGAAATCTGGCTCAGGAACTCTCGCGCCGTGTTGGAACTGGCGTGATGGGGATGAAAAATAACGTAGGAAACATCGCGGACGCCGAACTCAACTCGATCGTTCCGCTCCAGGGTCTTGCGCTGGACTCGTTCCCCATTGACGAAGGTGCCATGCTTGCTGCCCTGGTCGACTACGCAAAACAGTCCGTCTTCGGACGTGATCAAGGCATGGTCGCGGGAAACGCGTGGGTCCGCAATGACCAGATCCTTGTCGACCTTGCGCCCGACAGTGAACGGGGTGTGGTCGAGATTGATGGTGCGCTGGTCGTTTCCCTGCACGAACACCAGGGTGGGGAAAATCCCCGATCCTGGAGAGGAAACCGGACCCGTGATGGGTTGAAAGACCATGTGGCGCTTCCCTAACTTCTGCTCATGGACTCAAACTAAACTCATGACGGGACGGATGCTGCTATCGCCGGACTCGAGGGCACAGCAAATCGCAGGCTCAAGCAACCCCGCGCCCCAGGGCGGCCAGCGCTTCCTGTTCCGTGTCAAAGACCTGAAAAACCGTTGCCAGCTTGGTAATCTGCAGTACGTCGCGCAAGCGCTGGCCCAGGCCCGTGAGTTTGATATCGGCGCCCGCCGCGCGGGCGGCGGAATACACGCCTACCAGCGTCCCCAGCCCGCCGCTGTCGATATACGTTACATCGGAAAGATTGAGCACCATTCGGGGAGTGTTCTTCAAAGCCTCTTTGAGGCTATCCCGCAAAGCCGTGGCTTCTTCTCCGAACATCACGCGGCCGTGACATGACATGATGGTGACGCCGTCGAGTACGCGCTTGTCAATTTTGAGGTTCATATCATCCTCCGGAACGTCGGCGGGCGGCCAGGCTGCGAAAAGATTAACATGATCGTGGCCCAATGCAAGGCCGACAGGCCTGTCCCGGTCACGGTTTCAGGGGGATTTGGCTGCGCTCTGAGACACTACGCGAGACGCCTCCAGCAGATTCCCTAGCACACAGGATGAGCAGGCCCAAAACGACCACGGGAACAAGCAGACTGTTGCGCAGAGGTGCAGACCATGCCCGTTGCACGGACTCCGCCGGGAGGACGAGCGAAGCCAACAGCAGTCCGCAGGAGGCCACCCAGGGCCAGAAAACGACAAGCGCGCCCGCCGTGCAGGCCGCCCGAGTAAGCCAGTTCCGGCTCCACAGATGTTTCCACGAAGTCGCGATTAGGAACACTGCGGGCAAAAGCAGAATCTGGTTGTAAGGCGCGAAGCTGGGCACAATCACAACCGTCGCCGATCCAACCAAGGCCAGCATCAGGCTGAACGGCGCGGAATCGTGCACCACCCGCCGGAAGTGCCAGCCCGCAGCGGCCACTCCGAGTATCGTTGCGGCTGCCATGATTTTCCCCAGCGCTGGCGTAGTCAAAACCTCCAGCAGCGACCTCGCCCCCTGTGTGTATTGCCCATAGGCCGAGACCGCCTGCTGAAAACGGCCCAGCCATCCCGGCAGAATGTATTGGGACGCAGCCAGCAATACCGCCATGGTCAGACCGAAACTCCAGCCGAAACCTTGCCGGCGACGCCAGTGGCTGGCCGACCAGAGCACAAGCCACGCCGCCATCGGCAGCGCCAGTTGAGGTTTGCAAGTTGCCAGCGCCAACAGAAAGCCGGCCACCGCGAAATGCCCGGCTACCAGCGCGGCGCCGCAGCCGGCGAGCAGGCCACCCACCAGCAGCGTCAACTGCTGCAACTTGATTCCCTGCACCACGGGGAAGCTGCCCAAGGTCAACGCCAGCAGGATCGCGAAGGCCGTGGCCGAATAACGCCAGTGCACGATGCGCAACCACAAAGGAACACTCAGCATGGTCAGGATCGCGAGCAGCCAGCGAGAGCCGGCCTGTACTACCGGAAATGGCAGCCCGATGGTCGGCGCCAGAAGAAACACCACATACACCGGATAGGCAAATCCCTGCTGGTCTTTGGGATCGTCGGCGCGGTCAGGTTCGAGGGGGCGTCCGTAGTAGCCGATCTGGATTTCGCGCGTGACTTCCTGACTGTAGGGATCGCGATGGCGCAGCAGCAATTCCCGCGCCCCTAGCCAGCGCGGATAAAGATCGGAGAGATTTCCCCGCGGCCGTCCGTGGGCTGCGGCGTCCGCCTTCTGGTAGGGTATCAGCACTTCCTGCACGTAGAACCACATGCTTCCGGCGAAAAGCAGCGCCAGCAGCAGTCCGAGTCTGGAGTCTTTGCACAATCGCTTGGCGGAAACAAAAGTCGCTCCATGTTACAACTTATGCCAGCCGAGCCCTTCATGCGATTGCGAATCCTGGTCTCGACGGCGATCGGACTCGCCAGCGGAATTGTCTGCTGGTTCCTGCTGGCTCACTTTCACCAGGGCGCAGGCGACTTCCGCTGGGCCACTGCGGCTGCACAATATCTTCTCGCCCGCCAGAATCCCTACACCGACTCGCAGCAGCTCTATCCCCTCCCCGCCGCTCTTTTCGGTCTGCCTTTTGTGAAAATACCTCCGACCGTTGCCGGGGGAATGTTTTACGGCATCAGTTCCGCACTGTTGGCTTTCGGACTAACCCGGCATGGCTATCACCGCCTCTTGGTTTTCTTCGCTTATCCGTACTGGGCGGGTATGTTAGCGGCGCAATGGGGACCACTGCTCATGGCCAGCGCGTTCTTTCCTCTGCTGCTGCCTGCCACCCTGGCCAAGCCCCAAACTGGCATACCCGTGGCGCTTACCCATTTGACCCGGCGCGGCCTCATGGCATGTGTGCTCGTCACCTTGATTACCTTTGCCTGGATGCCGAATTGGCTTGGGTTGTGGCTCCGGCAATTGGGGGGGTACCAACATTTTTACCCATTGCTGGTTTTGCCCGGACCATTGCTGGCACTGGCGTTATTTCGCTATCGCGATCCGGACACCGCCCTCTTTTTGCTTGCCGCGTTGATGCCGCAGCGCTGGTTCTATGACACGCTGATCTTGTGGTTGATTCCGAAAACCCGAAAAGAAATTTTGTGGACGGCGTTCTTCAGCTGGGGCCCAGGCCTATGGCGCTGGTATCACATCCCGCATAGTTTTGCAGAAGTGGGACGGTTCATCGTGGTGTTCATCTACCTTCCGATGCTCCTGGTGATACTGGCCCGTCAGGTCTCGTGTGCAGAGAGTGGACGAGGCTCAGCAGGCCGAGGAAGAAAACCACCAGGACAATCGCCATCAGTTGCAACTGGCGATAATGCAAGCTCAATACCTGGTACAGCGGGCTGAAAAACAGGATCGCTATGCACACCCATAGCGTCGTCCTGGTCGCGTTTGGAAGGGGACGATCGGAGAGCAGTAACTCGAGAACCAGAAGGACAGCCAGAAACAACAAACTCAGATCGTGCACGAAAATGTGGTAGCTAATCAGAATTGTGCCCACCAAATTCAGAGCGAGCATTGCCTGGCGGCGCCCGGAGTCTGCCCACAAAGTCTTGCCCGCCGTGTACATCATCAGCAGCAACACCATCGCCAAGAACATGCGAGTAAGCAACTCCGGATCTCGGGGTGCGCCGCCGCCGGGACCATGGCTGAAATCAGCCCGCGCAGGTTCGCGGTGAGTCCCGGGGGCGAATTCAAGACATACTTCGCGTCGTGCTCGCTCCCCCACACGTAGCGCGGATAGCCGAGAAGACCCTGCCATCCGGTAATGGCCAGGCTGATAAGGCCCAGGCTTACGGCGACGGACAGAAAGGCGCGATCAGCCTCTTGCGCCTCCACAAGGGCAGAACAAACGGGGCCACGAGATGATACTTGTACAAGCCCAATGCCAACCAACCTCCCACCGAAAACTCGGAACGGCGTCCCACAGACGCATAGGTCAGGCAATAGAGAAACAGCAACAAAATGGAATCCTGACCCTGAATGAGAGCGATAAAAATCGGAAAGAAACCAAGGCAGGCGAGTAGCCAAAGATACAAGGGCGCGTGGCCCAGTGCTTTCAGGCGCGTTCGAAGCAGGAATGGAATGGAGCCCAATAGCGCCCCATTCACCAGGAACCATGTCAAATAGGCCGTGACATAGGGGAGATGCGCGAGGGGAACAAACAGCAAGGCCTCGAATGGAGGATGATTATAGGGAAGAATCCCGCCGCGTCTCTGTACGGCGAGCGGCGAGAACCATCGCTGTACTGATTCCTGCAGAGCGTCGTCATACGGTCGGCTTGCCC
>Ga0193733_1000079_pt1 | contig 35517 bp, 33 predicted proteins | sample U1s2metaG_FD_145076 | JGI IMG/M metagenome (GOLD analysis project Ga0193733, IMG submission 145076) | Soil microbial communities from a riparian zone of the East river system, Colorado, United States - U1s2 | ecosystem: Environmental > Terrestrial > Soil > Riparian zone | place: USA: East River...
TCGGGCACCACCGGTCACCCCAAAGGCGTATCCCAGACGCATGCTGCGATGATCCAGACTGCGCGGGTACTCGTGGCCTTCGACGGCTTCACCGATGAGGACGACATTCTGTGCTACCTGCCCATGGCCTGGGTCGGAGATTTCCTCTACTCCTACGCGCAGATGCACGTCGCCGGTTTCTGTCTCAACTGCCCCGAGTCCCCGGACACCGTGATGACCGATCTGCGCGAGATCGGCCCGACCTATTACTTCGGGCCGCCGCGCGTGTACGAAAACATCCTGACACAGGTGATGATCCGTATCGAGGACGCGAGCTGGATCAAACGCCGCATGTTCCACACCTTCATGACCGTCGCCAAGCGCGTCGGGATGGGAATCCTCGAGGGCAGGCCCGGGATACCGCTCCGGGACCGGCTGCTTTATCGGCTTGGCGAGATCCTCCTATACGGGCCGCTCAAGAACGTGCTCGGCATGTCGCGCATCCGCGTCGCCTACACCGGGGGCGAGGCGATCGGTCCGGACCTGTTCGATTTCTACCGCTCCATCGGGATCAACCTGAAGCAGCTCTACGGAATGACCGAAACCTGCGTGACGGTGTGCATGCACCCGTCGGGCGACGTCAAGCTCGAAACCGTGGGCCCGCCCATGCCCGGGGTCGAGGTACGCATCGCCGATTCGGGCGAAGTACTGGTGCGCTCCCCGGGTCTCATGAAGGAGTACTACAAGCGGCCCGACGCGACGCGCGAGGCGATCGACCCGGAGGGCTTCTTCCACACCGGTGACGCGGGTTATTTCGACGCCGGGGGCCACTTGAAAATCATCGACCGCGCGAGAGACGTCGGGAAGCTCGCCGACGGCACCTTGTTCGCGCCAAAGTATCTCGAGAACAAGCTCAAGTTCTTCCCCTACATCAAAGAGGCAGTGTGCTTCGGTCCGGGGCGCGACAAGGTCTGCGCGTTCATCAACATCGACATGGCCGCTATCGGCAACTGGGCCGAGCGGCGCAACCTGCCGTATACCGGCTACGCGGACCTCGCCTCGCAGCCCGTGGTGCTCGATCTCATCCGCGAATGCGTGGAGAAGGCCAACCGCGACCTCGCGCTGGACTCCACGCTAGCCAACTCGCAGATCCGTCGTTTCCTCGTTCTGCACAAGGATCTCGAGGCCGACGACGGCGAGCTCACGCGCACGCGCAAGGTACGACGTGGCCACATCGGAGACAAGTACGCGGTGCTGGTAGACGCTCTCTACTCGGACAAGACGAGCTGTTTCGTCGAGACGCAGATGCGCTTCGAGGACGGCCGCACCGGAACGGTGTCGGCCGACCTGCAGATCGTGGAGGCGAAGACCTTCAGCGCGGCCGCGGCCAGGAAAGCGGCTTGAATTCCTTTTCGCCCGACATGACCGCAGGCAGGAAAACCGGCAGGCCGATCCTCGAGATCGACGACATCTCGCTTGCCTTTGGCGGGGTGGTTGCGCTCCAGGGCGTCTCCTTCGACGTCCAGGAGCACGAGATTCGCGCCATCATCGGCCCGAACGGCGCCGGCAAATCCTCGATGCTCAACGTCATCAACGGCGTATACCACCCGCAGCAAGGAACGGTTGCCTTCAAGGGCCGCAAGCGCCGCAACGTGGATCCTCACGAGGCGGCGCAGCAGGGTATCGCTCGGACCTTCCAGAACATCGCGCTCTTTCGCGGCATGACGGTGCTCGACAACATCATGACCGGACGCAACCTGAAGATGAAATCCAATTTCCTGCAGCAGGCAGTCTATTGGGGTGCCGCGAGGCGCGAGGAGCTCGAGCACCGCGCCAAAGTCGAGGTAGTCATCGACTTTCTCGAGATCCAGCACATCCGCAAGACCCCGGTGGGCCGGCTGCCGTACGGCCTGCAAAAGCGAGTGGAGCTCGCGCGCGCTCTTGCTGCGGAGCCGGAGCTGTTGTTACTCGATGAGCCTATGGCCGGCATGAACCTCGAGGAAAAGCAGGACATGAGCCGTTTCATCCTCGACGTCAACGACCAGATGGGCACGTCAATCGTGCTGATCGAGCACGACATGAGCGTGGTCATGGACCTCTCGGATCGGGTGGTCGTGCTGGACTACGGCCGCAAGATCGCCGACGGCACGCCCGATGAAGTACGCAACGACAAGGACGTGATCGACGCTTATTTGGGAGTGGCGCATTGAGGCGCTTGGTCGGAGTCGCGCACTAGCATGCAATTCTTCTTCGAAGTGCTGATCGGCGGGCTGCTGGCGGGGGTGATGTATTCGCTCGTGGCGCTCGGCTTCGTACTGATCTACAAGGCCTCGGGCGTGTTCAATTTCGCGCAGGGCGCGATGGTGTTCTTCGCAGCTCTCACGACTGTGGGATTCATGTCGATGGGCGCCCCGTTCTGGCTGGCGGTGGCGCTCGCGCTTCTCGCGATGGTGGCGCTCGCGTTTTTCACCGAGCGCGTGGTGCTGCGCCCGCTCGTCAATCAGCCTCAGATCACGCTCTTCATGGCGACCATCGGTTTGACCTTCTTCATCGAGGGCATCGCGCAGCTCACCTGGGGCGCCCAGGTCCACGCGCTCGACCTGGGCATCGCCGACGAGCCGATCGAATGGCTGATGCGCAATACCGGGATGAACATCAGCAAATTCGATCTCGTCGCCTCCGGGATCGCGGCCGCGCTGGTGGCGGTGCTCGCGGTGTTCTTCAACAAGACCCGCACAGGGCGGGCGCTGCGCGCGGTCGCCGACGACCATCAGGCGGCCCTCGCCGTCGGCATCTCGCTTCAGAGGATCTGGGTGATCGTGTGGATTGTCGCCGGATTCGTCGCGCTCGTAACCGGGCTGCTATGGGGTGCGCGCAACGGCGTGCAGTTCGCACTGACCTTTCTCGCGCTGAAGGCGTTGCCGGTGCTGATCCTGGGCGGGTTCGAATCGATCGCCGGGGCCATCGTCGGCGGGCTTATCGTAGGCGCATCGGAAAAACTCGCCGAGGTCTACATCGGCCCGCACGTCGGCGGCGGCATCGAATCCTGGTTCCCCTATGTGCTCGCGCTCGCTTTCCTCCTGGTGCGCCCCGAGGGTTTGTTCGGAGAGAAGCGCATTGATCGCGTCTGATTCTGTCTGCGTCACCCTCGCGGAAGCGGGGGTCCAGGCCTTTGTCGCACCAACTGGATTCCCGCTTTCGCGGGAATGACGGAACCGACATGCTCTACCGCGAAGCCGGGCAGTTCAAGACCACCTACGCCGCGGACCAGCAGCTCTTTCCGATCCGCCAGGATCGGATCGGCATTGCGATCCTCCTCGCGGTCGTCTTCGTCGGCGTGCCGCTCGCCGCTGAGACGCCCGCGATTGCCGGCGCGATCGACTTCAACTACTGGTTCAGCGGCGTGTTGATTCCGTTCCTCATCTTCTCGCTCGCTGCTCTGGGCTTGAACATCCTCACCGGTTACGCCGGGCAGCTTTCACTCGGCACCGCGGCGTTCATGGCGGTGGGCGCTTTTGCCGCCTACAACTTCGAGCTTCGGGTGCCGGGCATTCCGATGCTCGCTTCTTTCATCCTCGCGGGTGTCGTCGCTGCACTGATAGGCATCGTCTTCGGTCTGCCGAGCCTGCGCATCAAGGGTTTCTATCTCGCGGTCGCGACCCTCGCGGCACAGTTCTTCGTCGTATGGGCGCTGACCAAGTTCGGCTGGCTTTCCAATTACAGCTCCTCCGGCGTGATCACCGCGCAGAAGCTCGTCGTCTTCGGCTACGCAGTCGACACCCCGGTGAAGCGCTACCTGCTGGTGCTCGCGATCGTGAGCGTCATGGCGCTGGCGGCAAAGAACATGGTGCGCAGCTCCATCGGCCGGGCGTGGATGGCGGTGCGCGACATGGACGTCGCGGCCGAGGTCGTCGGAATCCCGATGATGAAAACCAAGCTCCTCGCGTTTGCCATCAGCTCCTTTTACTGCGGCGTGGCCGGCGCGCTTTACGCGTTTGCCTATCTGGGCACGGTTGAACCGGCGGGATTCGAGCTCGAACTTTCCTTCAGAATCCTCTTCATGGTCATCGTCGGCGGCGTCGGCAGCATCATGGGATCGTTCCTCGGCGCCGCCTTCATCGTGCTCCTGCCGATCTTCATGGACCTTTCGGCCGCCTCGATCGAGCGCTCTTTCGGCTTCGCCCTTCCCGCTGGGCTGGTGTCCAACCTGACCCTGATCCTGTTCGGCGCGCTCATCATCTTTTTCCTCGTCGTCGAACCGTTGGGCCTTGCGCGCCTGTGGCAAATCGCCAAGGAAAAGCTGCGGCTCTGGCCTTTTCCCCACTGAACCGGGCCGGTTTTCCCATGCGCGACAATTGGGGCTATAGTAGGCGCGGCTGTTCATTCCGATAACCTGTAGAAACAGGGAGATCACCATCCAAAGGAGGGCTCCAATGTTGCGAAAAATCAGACGCGCCGCGCTCCTGGGCGCCGCGGCATTCGCCGTCGCGGGCAGCGCCTATTCGCAGAACGAGCAGTTCGTCCCGATGAACGGTTACTGGGTCGGTCCCTACGCGGCCGGCGGCTCGGGAATCTTCGGCGGCCTGATCGACTACATGCAGATGATCAACGCCCGCGACGGCGGAATCAACGGCGTCAAGGTCACTTGGGAGAAGTGCGAGACCGAGTACAACAACGCGCGCGGTGTCGAGTGCTACGAGCGCACCAAGAAGCGGGGCCCGACGGGAGCGTCGCTCGTGCATCCGCTTTCTACCGGCATCACCTATTCGCTCATCGATAAAGGGACATCCGATCACATTCCCATCGTGTCGATCGGCTACGGCCGCACTGACGCCTCCGATGGGCGCGTGTTTCCGTGGGTGTTCCCCCTCATCACCAATTACTGGAGCCAGAACACCGTCAAGATCAAGTTCATCGGCATGAAGGAAGGCGGGATGGACAAGCTGAAGGGCAAGAAGATCGTGAATATCTATCACGACTCGGCCTACGGAAAGGAAACGATTCCCGTGCTCGATGCGCAGGCGAAGAAATACGGCTTCGAAGTGAGCCATATCCCGGTCGCGCACCCGGGCAACGAGCAGCAGGCGCAATGGCTGCAGGTCCGGCAGATCAAGCCCGACTGGGTGATCCTGCGCGGCTGGGGCGTGATGAACCCGACCGCGCTCAAGGCCGCCGCCAAGATCGGCTTCCCGCGCACCAAGATCGTGGGCGTATGGTGGAGCGGCGCCGAGGAAGACGTGATCCCGGCGGGCGATGCGGCCAAGGGCTACATCGCGGCTGCGTTCAACGTTTCCGGCAGCAACTACCCGGTGGTCAAAGAGATCGAGAAGTTCGTCTACGCCAAGGGCAAGGGCGAGATGGAGGACAAGAGCCGCGTCGGCAGCATCTACTACAACCGCGGCGTCGTTTTCGGCATCGTCACTACCGAGGCGATCCGCACGGCCCAGGAAAAATATGGCAAGGGCAAGCCGATGACCGGCGACCAGATCCGCTGGGGCCTCGAGAATCTCAACATCGACGACAAGAAGCTGAAGCAGCTCGGCGCGACCGGCTTCATGCAGGCGCTGAAAGTGTCCTGCATGGACCACGAGGGCGGCGGGTCGGTGAAGTTCCTCCAGTGGGACGGGGCGAAGTGGAACACGATCACCGACTGGATCACCTCCGACCAGTCGATCGTGAGGCCCATGATCGAGGAGTCCGCTGCGAAATACGCCAAGGAAAAAGGCATCACGCCGCGCGACTGTTCCAAGGAAGGCTGACCCTCACCCGCTCGCTATGCTCGCACCCTCTCCCGCTTGCGGGAGAACGTGAACGACCCTCACCCGCTCGCTATGCTCGCACCCTCTCCCGCTTGCGGGAGAGGGTTAGGGTGAGGGCCTCATCTATGTCCGCTGTCCCGAAGCCCGAATCGCAGCAGCCCTACCTCGCCGTCAGCAACATCGAGGCCATCTACGACCACGTCATCCTGGTGCTGAAGGGCGTGTCGCTTTCGGTGCCCGAAGGAAAGATCGTCGCGTTGCTCGGCGCGAACGGCGCGGGCAAGACCACCACGCTCAAGGCGATCTCCAACCTCCTTCGCGCCGAGCGCGGCGAGGTCACCAAGGGAACGATCGAGTTCCGCGGGCGGCGCGTGGACCGGCTGAGCCCCGACGAGCTGGTGAGGCTCGGCGTGGTGCAGGTGATGGAAGGGCGCCACTGCTTCGCGCATCTCACCGTCGAGGAGAATCTCCTCACCGGCGCTTATACGCGCAGCGCGGGCCGCGCTCAGCTCAAGCGGGACCTGGAAAGGGTGTACGGCTACTTTCCGCAGCTGAAAGAGCGGCGCAGCGCGCTCGCCGGTTACACCTCGGGGGGCGAGCAGCAGATGACCGCCCTTGGGCGCGCGCTGATGGCCCATCCGAGCATGATCCTGCTCGACGAGCCTTCGATGGGGCTCGCGCCGCAGATCGTCGAGGAGATCTTCGAGATCGTGAAGAGCCTCAATCAAAAAGAGAAGGTGAGTTTTCTGCTCGCGGAGCAAAACACCAACGTCGCGCTGCGCTACGCCGATCACGGCTACATCCTCGAGAACGGCCGCGTGGTCATGGACGGTGCCGCCGCCGAGCTCGCCGCGAACGAGGACGTCAAGGAGTTCTATCTCGGCATTTCCTCGGGCGCCCGCAGGAGCTTCAAGGACGTGAAGCACTACCGCCGTAGGAAGCGGTGGCTTGCCTGAAAGGGAACTCGCATATGAGACTTGTTGTTACGCTGATTGCCCTCCTGGCCGCTTGCGCGGCTTCGGCGCAAACATACCCCACCAAGCCCATCCGCTTGGTGGTCGGCTTCGCGCCGGGCGGCGCCGCCGACATCATCTCGCGCGCGATGAGCGATCCGCTCACGCGCGCGCTCGGCCAGGGCATCATCGTCGACAACAAGCCGGGGGCGGGATCGAGCCTCGCCGCGGAGTATGTGGCCAAGGCGGCTCCCGACGGCTACAGCATCATGATCGCGAGCCAGAGCGGCATGATCATCAACCCAATCGTCAACAAGAACATCTCGTACGACGCCGAGCGCGATTTCGTGGCCATCACGCAGGTGACGAGCTCGCCGCTCGTGGTCGCGGTCCATCCCTCGCTGCCGGTGAAGTCGATTCGCGAGCTCATCGCCGAGGCAAAAAAAAATCCGGGCAAGCTCAACTTCGCCACCTCGGGCAACGGGTCGCTGCCGCATCTCGCGACGGCGCTCTTCGACGCGCTGGCCGGCGTGGAGATGGTCCATATTCCCTACAAGAGCGGAGGCCTCTCGGTGCAGTCGGTGCTCGCCGGCGACACGCAGGTGACCTTCGCGACGGCGCCTTCGGTGATGCCGCACGTGCTCACCGGCAAGCTGCGCGGGCTCGCCGTCACGACGCGCGGGCGTTCGCCGCTGGTCGAAGGCCTGCCGGGAATGGAGGAAGCGGGCCTCGCGAACTACGACGTTTCCATCTGGTACGGATTTTTCGCACCGAAAGCGACGCCGCGGGACATCGTCGCGCGGCTGTTCGAGGCGACGACGCAGGCGCTGCAGGATCCGAAACTGAAAGCCGTGCTCGCGCCCGCCGGCACCGAGGCGGTTGCGTCCCGGTCGCCCGCGGACTTCGCCGCGTTCCTGCGCCGGGACGCGGAAGCCCTCGCGCGCGTGATCCGCGAGACCGGAGTGAAGTTCGAGTAAACGGCCTCGTTCAGCTTCGCGTCGCGAAAATCAGGATGACGAGCAGAACCAGCCCTATCCCCAGGCTCCAGCCGATCAGCTTCTTCTCGACCGGCAGCAGGGGCTCGACCGGCATTTTGCGCATTTCTTCGCCGACTTTGGGTTGTTCCATGATCTTTCTCCCTTTCAACCGCCTGCGAGCGGCGGCTTCACGCCGGCGAAAAATATCCAGGAAATCACCAGGCCCACCCAGATGACGAAGCCGAAGAGGCACACGACGTAGACCGCGGCGAGCTTGCCTATGCCTTCCTCCCAGAGTTTCCTGAAGTTGGACATCACTCCGATGGTGAAGAAGGTCATGATGAAAAAGATCACGCGAAAAATGTTCGCCTCTCCCATCCCGGCGCGGATCTTGCCGGTCGCCTCCGGTGCCGCGCCGTAGGCGAGGACGAGGACCACGACGAAGGTCAGCACGTAGCCGAGGATGAATTTCGGGAACCGCTCCCAGATCTCGCCGATCTTCGCCTTGTCGCCGGCAGCGCGCACCTCGATGTGGTTGGTCCAGATGTAGGCGAGGATGAAGGCCCAGATGCCGATGAAGATGTCGATGAAGATCTTCACCGTCGCCGCGGTCCCGAGTATCCAGCCTTTTGCGTAGTTGACGCCTTCGGCGGCGTTGCTGGCGAGGATCAGCGATTCGGCGATCGCGCCGCTCGCCACGGCCGCACCGTCGGTCTTCACCGCCAGCCCCATCCACGCGCCCGCCACCATGGGTTCATGCGAGAGGAACGCGTTCGCGGCAAACGGCAGGATCAGCAGCTCGACCACGGCGAAAATCACCACGAGCGAAGCCACCATGATCGGAACGATGGGCCGGGCGCGGATCGCACCGCCGGTGGCGATCGCAGCCGACACGCCGCAGATCGAGATTCCGGATGCAAGCGGCGCCGCCCACTCGCGGCTGAAGCCGAACCATTTGCGCGCGACGAAGTACACCACCGCCCAATAGATCAGGTACGCCTCGATGATCGCCGCGAGACCCCGCAACAGGACCGACTTCGCGAGGACCGGCTGCGTAGCCGCCATGATGCCGAGGAACCCGCCGAGGAGAACGATGGCGGTCTTGATGTACAGCTCCGGCCGCACGGCTTCCTTCATCCACGCGGCGAAACTCGGAAAGAAATTCCCGACGACGAGGCCGGCAACGAGGGCGAGGATGAATCCGCCTTCGTTGGTGAGCTTGAGCGACCAGCTGATACCGAATCTCTGCATGTCGGCGGGCGTGGTCACGGCGAAATTTGCTTAGCTGCCTGCGATCCAGGACAAATAGCCGATCCAGAACACCGCGGTGAAGCCGAGCGCGAAGCGCTTGAGGTCGGCTTTCAGCGCGGCGGCGCCGGCCGTCATCACGACGAGCAGGGCGACGTAGGTGGCGATCAGGGCGCCCACGCCGCCCAAACCGGAATACGCTTTGCTGACGGGATTGAGCGCTTTGGATAGATCGGTCCAGACGCTCGTGGTGACGACCCAGCCGAGCATATCGGTCCCGCCCAGCACGCCGAGCGCGAGCACGAAAACGAGCAGGCCGATCCAGACCGAAAGCCAGTCTTCGCTGATGCCTTTCGCAACTGGATTCATGATTTCCCCCTTGAGGGCAAGAAATTACCGGCTCGCCGCGGAAACGGGAACAAACCAAAGATTAGTTTCTTATAACCAATTCTGATTTTGTGTGCTATGTTTCCTGCGCCAAATCCCGCTTTGGCCCGTTCTGCGCCCGCCCACCGATTCGATGCCGCAGTACTACGACAGCCTTGAAGCCCGCGACCCCGAGGAGCGGGAACTTCTCTTGATGGCCGCGCTTCCCGGCCAGGTCGCGCACGCGAAACGGAAAGCTCCGGGCTGGGCGCGGATTCTCGCCGACGTCGATCCGGCTGATGTCACCAGCCGCGCTGCGCTGGCAAAGCTTCCGGTGACGCGCAAGTCGGATCTCGCCGGGCTGCAAAGGGGCGAGCGCCCGTTCGGCGGCCTGAACGCAACGCTCGCGCAGCTCGGCAAAGTCTTCGTCTCGCCGGGGCCGATCTACGAACCGGAAGGGCGCGGCCGTGATTGGTGGCGCACGGCACGGGCCCTCTTCGCGGCAGGATTCCGCCCGGGCGACCTGGCGATCAACACCTTCGCCTACCATTTCACGCCGGCAGGCTCGATGCTCGAATCGGGCGCGCTCGCGCTCGGCTGCACGGTGGTGCCGACCGGAACGGGACAGACCGAGATGCAGGCAGCGACCCTCGCCGATCTGGGGGCAAGCGCCTATATCGGCACGCCTTCGTTCCTGAAGCTGATCGTAGAGAAGGCCGACGAGTTGAAAGCGGATATCCGCTCCCTCAAAAAAGCTGCCGTTGGCGCCGAGTATCTTCCGCCCGCGCTGCGCGCCGCGATGGCCGAGCGCGGTATCCGGGTGTTGCAGTCCTATGCGTCGGCGGACCTAGGCCTCATCGCCTACGAGTCCGAGGCGCTCGAAGGCATGATCCTCGACGAAGCGCTGATCCTCGAGATCGTGCGCCCCGGCACGGGCGACCCCGTGCCGGACGGCGAAATCGGCGAAGTGATCGTCACCAGCTTCAATCCGGATTACCCGCTGATGCGGTTCGGAACCGGAGACTTGTCGGCGATACTGCCGGGGCAAAGCCCCTGTGGGCGCACCAACACCCGCATTCGCGGTTGGATGGGCCGTGCCGACCAGACCACCAAGGTGAAGGGAATGTTCGTGCATCCGTCGCAGATCGCCGAGATCCTCAAGCGTCACCCCGAGGTGCTCAAGGCGCGGCTCGTCGTGGATAATCCGGGCGGCAACGACCGCATGACGATGCGCTGCGAGGTGCAGAGCGCGCCTTCGGAGGGTCTTTCGCAGGCACTCGTCGATGCCATCCGGAGCGTCACCAAGCTGCGCGGCAAAGTGGTCTTCGCGCGGCCCGGTGAGCTGCCGAACGACGGCAAGGTGATCGAGGATGCGAAGAAATACGACTGAAACCGTGGGTCGCCACAGATGCCGGAGCGCCGCAAACCCCTCGCCGGAATCCGCGTCCTCGATCTGACGCGTCTGCTTCCGGGCCCGATGGCGACGCTGCACCTCGCCGATCTGGGTGCGGACGTCATCAAGATCGAGGACACAGGCGCGGGCGACTACGCCCGCGAGATGGGCCGCACACGGGAGGGCATGTCGGATTTCTTCCGGCTGGTCAACCGCAACAAGCGCGCCATCCGCCTCGACCTGAAGCGACCGCAAGGACGGGAAGTCTTTTTGCGCCTTGCGAAAGGCGCCGACGTCCTCGTCGAGGGATTCCGTCCCGGCGCCATGGCGAAGCTAGGCATCGGCTACGATGCGCTCGCCGCCGTGAATCCGCGTCTGGTGTATTGCTCGATCACCGGCTACGGACAGGACGGCCCCTACGCGGACCGCGCCGGCCACGATATCAACTACATCGGCTACGCCGGCGTCGGCGACCAGATCGGGACCGCCGAGGCCCCTGTCGTCCCGAATTTCCAGATCGCCGATCTGCTCGGCGGAGCGCTCACCCCGGTGATGGGAATTCTCGCCGCGCTGATCGACGCAAAATCATCCGGGCGCGGCCGACATGTGGACGTCGCCATGACCGATGCCGTCTTCGCGCACGCGATCTTTCCTCTTCTGGGATTTCTCGAGAATGGAAAGACGCCGGCCCGCGGCTCGGGCATGCTCGACGGGGGGCTGCCCTGCTACAACGTCTACCGGACGCGGGACGGTCGCTGGATGGCGGTGGGGGCGCTCGAGCGAAAATTCTGGCAAACGCTGTGCGATATACTCGGTTGCCCCGAATTGAAAGGAAAACACATCGTGTACGGCGCGGAAGCAAGACCGGTGAAAGAACGCTTGGCGGCGTCCTTTGCCTCGCGCACGCAGCATGAATGGTCCGAGGTCTTCGCCCGCGCGGATTGTTGCGTGAGCCCGATCCTGACCGTGAACGAGGCCCTGGAGAACGAGCAGCTGCGCGCCCGCGGCATGGCTATCGTCAGGGAGGGGTTGACGCAGCTGGCGCCCCCGGTCAAGTTCAGCGAATTCGAATTCGCGATCGTTCGCCCGGCGCCCGGATCCGGCGAGCATACCGATGAAGTCCTGCGCGAAGCCGGATTTCGCGATGCCGAAATCGCTGCATTGCGCAGGAACGCGGTGATCTGAAAGTGTTGGCGGTGCCGACTCTCGAGACGAAACGAATCCTCGCTCCCGTGCTGCTTACGGTGCTGCTTTTCTGTTCCTGCGCCGCATTCGCGCAAGCCCAGGAAAAGGAGCTCGACACGCCTTATGTGCCGACTCCGCAGGTAGTCGTCGACAGGATGCTCGACATGGCGCAGGTAAAGGCGGGCGACATGGTGATCGACCTCGGCTCGGGCGACGGCCGCATCATGATCACCGCCGCGCAACGACACGGCGCGCAGGGGTTCGGCGTCGACATCGATCCGCGCCTGGTGCAGCGCTCCAACGAGGAAGCGCGTCGCCTGGGCATTGCCGATCGCGTGAAATTTCTGCGGCAGGATTTGTTCAGCACCGATTTCCACGAGGCGAACGTCCTGACGCTTTACCTCTTGCCCGACGTCAACATCGCGTTGCGCCCGAAAATCCTGGCAGAGCTCAAACCGGGCACGCGCGTGGTCTCGCACGACTACGACATGCGCGAGTGGCGCCCGGACGCGGAGCAGACGATCCCCGCCCCGGACAAGAAGGTCGGCATGCGCAAGGAAAGCATGGTGTATTTGTGGATCGTCCCGGCCCGGGTTGAAGGCGAATGGACTTTCGAGCTGAGCTCGGGGGGAAAAACACGCCGAACGCGGCTCGTTCTCCAGCAGCATTTCCAATTTGTGTCAGGGTCGGTCGAGCTGACCGGGCAAGGCGACGTTCCGGTTTCCCATGGCAGGCTTCGCGGTGAGGAACTGCGCCTGATGCTGCCCCCGGGGGCGCTCGACCGCGGGCCGGTGGAATTGGTCGGGCGCGTGACAGGCGATTCCCTCAGCGGCACCGTCCGCAGGGCCGACCGCGAAGTGGCCAACTGGAGTGCGCGTCGGCGCAACTAATTCCCGGTCGCGTACAGCATGCCGTCGTTTCGACGCACCGCGCCGGCGCGCTCGAGTTCGTTGACCAGCCACTCTGCCATCGCTGCTGGCGTCATGCGGAGGTAGCGCGAGTTCAGCTCGGCGAGGATGGGGACGCGCGCGACGTAGGCCGGCAATTCGGCGAGCGGCATGGAGCGCTTTTCCAGCAGCGCAAAAGAGAGCATCACCTTGGCGCAGTGGCGCGCAAGCCGCGTGATGTCCTCTTCGTATCCCTCCAGGCGATAGAACGCACGCTCGAGCGCCGCACCGGCGTCGCCGAAGGGCCGGCCGTGGCCGGGAATCACCATGTCGACGTCGAGCCGGCCGATGGCTTCGAGCGTCGCGCGCGTCTCGGCGAGCGCGGTGTCGCGGCCGAAAAGCTGAGGGAAGACCACGCCGAAGCCGTTTTCCCATAGCGCGTCGCCCGAAATCAGGACGCGCGCCTCGGGCGAATGGAACATCACCGCGTGGGTGTCGTGTCCGGGCGCGGCGATCACTTGCCAGTCGTACCCGCCCATCTGCAGCGTATCGCCATCGCGAAAGCTGTCGTCGTAGCTGAAGCGCTCGGCGCGCTGGTCGGCGATCGCGAGGATCAGCGCCTGCTCGTCCCAGTCGTCGATGAGCGCCGCCTCGCCTTCCGGAATGCTCGTCCTGCAGCCGTATTTCGCCCGGATCGCGGCGTTGCCGCCCATGTGATCGGAATGGCAGTGCGTATTGACGAGGCGCGCGAGCTTTTTCCCCGCAAGGACGTGTTCGAGGAGCGCCAGCGTCTGCGGTACGTGGGCGCCGTAGCCCGAATCGACGACCACAGCGCCGGTGCGCGCATGCAGCACGACGTTGTTGGAGGAGAGCCAGCCGCGCTCCATGACCTGAATGCTTTCGGGCAGTTTCATCGTGGTGTCCGTCTCGCGGGCAACTGCGCCAGCACCGCGCGCTTCTCGGCGTCGCTCATGGCGGACCAGGCGGCGATCTCGTCGAGCGTGCGAAAGCAGCCTTCGCACAGGCCCGTATCCGGGTTCATTCGGCACACGTTGTTGCACGGGGAGGGAACGTCGCCGCCGGGCCGTGTGTCCTGGTTCATGAATCCTTCGCCGCGAGCGCGCGTGCCACTTTCGAATCCGGCTCGCGCTCGAGTTCCGCGCAGATGAACTTGCCGGCCTGTCGCAGCCGGGTCAGATCGACACCGGTACGAATGCCCAGGCCCTCCAGCATGTAGATCACGTCTTCGGTGGCGACGTTGCCGGTTGCTCCCTTGGCGTACGGACAGCCGCCCAGGCCCGCCACCGAGCTGTCGAAAGTCTTCACGCCGAGCTCGAGCGACGCGTAGATGTTGGCCAGCGCCTGGCCGTAGGTGTCGTGGTAATGACCGGCGAGCTTTTCGACGGGCACTCTTGCGGCGACCGCTTCGATCATGCGGCGGATCTTTCTGGGTGTTCCGACGCCGATCGTGTCGCCCAGCGAAATCTCGTAGCAGCCCATCTTGTAGAGTTTCTCGGCGACGGCGGCCACCGCCTGCGGCTTCACCTCGCCTTCGTAGGGACAGCCGGCCGCGCAGGAAATGTAGCCGCGCACGCGCATCTTGCGTGCCCGCGCAGCCTTGACGACGGGGGCGAAGCGTTCGAGGCTCTGCGCGATGCTGCAGTTGATGTTCCTCCGGCTAAACGTCTCGGAGGCGGCACCGAATACGGCGACCTCTTCTGCGCCCGCGGCGCACGCCGCTTCGAAGCCCTGCAGGTTTGGTACGAGCACCGGGTAGGCCACGCCCGGCTTCCTGCGAAGGCCGGCCATGACCTGCGCGCTGTCGGACATCTGCGGAACCCATTTCGGCGAAACGAAGGCGGTCGCTTCGACCGCGGGCAGGCCTGCGTCGGCGAGGCGATGGATGAGCTCGATCTTGATCTCGGTCGGAACCCGCCTCGCTTCGTTCTGCAGGCCGTCGCGGGGACCCACCTCGACGATCCTCACTTTCCTCGGGAGACTCACGACTCCGCCTCGAACTCGATCAACTCAGTCCCCTCGCCGACCTGCTCGTCTACCCGGCAAAGGATCCGCGCGATCCGGCCCCGCGCGGGTGCCCGGATGGTGTGCTCCATCTTCATCGCTTCGAGTATCAGCAGGGGTACGTCTTTCTCCACCCGGTCGCCGGTTCCGACGAGGATCGCGATGATCTTGCCCGGCATCGGGGCCTCGAGATCGCCCGCGCTCGACTCGACCGCCAGGTCCTGACGCAGCGGATCGTGCATTTCCAGGATGTGATGCCTCCCGGGCAGGAACACCTCGATACGGCTGTCCAGGCGGACCACGCTGCCCGCGACAGTGGCATCGTCGAGGTGCACCGTCAACCTGCGGTCCTCGCGCCGGTAGCTTTTGACTTGGCGCCGACTGTCGGCGAATTCGAGTTCGAAACCTTCCCCTCGGCGGCGTGCAGTGACCGCGTGCCGGTTTTCGCCTTCCAGGAAGACAAGGAGCCGAGCGCTGTCCTGGTTCGCGCGCCAGGCGTCGGCTAGGCTCCAAGGCGAAAACGGGTCGCCCGGGCGTCGCGCCTCGCCGGCGTCGAGCTGCGACAATGCCGTCAGGGCTGCAAGTGTCAGCGCCTCCTCGCCTGCCGGAGCCGAAGGGGCGAGAAGCTCCGAGCGATGGCGCTCGATCAGGCCCGTATCGAAATCGGCGGCGACGAAATCTCGATCTTGCACGAGCCGGTAGAGAAATCCGAGATTGGTGACCGGGCCCGCGACCTCGAATTCCCCGAGCGCCTTGCGCATTCGCTCGAGCGCCGCGGGGCGATCACTATCCCGGACGATGAGCTTGGCGATCATGGGGTCGTAGTAGACCGTGATCTCGTCGCCCGGTCTCACGCCCGTATCGACGCGCACGTTCTCGGATTCCGCGGGCAGTCCCAAGTGCACGATGCGACCCGAAGCCGGGAGGAAATCGCGGCGCGGATCCTCGGCGTAGACGCGTGCTTCGATCGCGTGGCCGCTGATGCGCAGGTCCTTCTGGGCGAGTGGGAGCTTTTCGCCTGCAGCGACCCGAATCTGCCATTCGACCAGATCGAGGGCGGTGATCATTTCGGTGACCGGGTGCTCGACCTGAAGCCGCGTGTTCATCTCCATGAAATAAAACGCCCCCGCGCGATCGACGAGGAACTCGACGGTTCCCGCGCCGACGTAGCCGACGGCTTTCGCGGCCGCCAGCGCGGCCTTGCTCATCTCGCCGCGGCGCTCTTCGGTCATGCCAGGCGCGGGCGCCTCTTCGAGCACTTTTTGATGGCGCCGCTGCATCGAGCAGTCGCGCTCAAAGAGCGACAGACAGCCGCCTTGCCGGTCGGCGAACACCTGAATCTCGATGTGCCGAGAACGGTCGAGATATTTTTCCAGCAGTACGCGCTCGTCGCCGAAAGCCGACAAAGCTTCGCGCCGGCAGGCGGCGAGCGCCGCGTCGAACTCCGCCTTGTGCTCGACCGCGCGCATGCCTTTGCCGCCGCCGCCGGCCGCGGCCTTGATTAGAACCGGAAACCCGATGCGCACGGCTTGATCGAGAAGGAAGTCGGGAGACTGATTGCCGCCGTGATAGCCGGGCACGAGCGGCACTCCGGCCTTTTCCATGATGGCTTTCGCCGAGGATTTGTCGCCCATGGCGCGGATAGCCTGCGGCGGCGGGCCGACGAACGCGATTCCCGCGCGCTCGCAGCGCTCGGCGAATTCCGCGTTCTCGGAGAGGAAGCCGTAGCCCGGGTGGATGGCCGAAGCACCCGAGCTCATCGCCGCCTCGACGATCCGATCGCCGCGCAGGTAGCTGTCCTTTGCCTCCGGCGGGCCGATGCGAAACGCCTCGTCGGCGAGCGCGACGTGGCGCGATTGCGCGTCGGCGTCCGAGTACACGGCGACCGTTGCTATGCCCATGCGGCGCGCGGTCCTCGCCACGCGGCAGGCGATTTCGCCGCGGTTAGCGATCAGGATTTTGGCGAACACAGGACGCGCCCTATTTTTTCTTCTTGGCGCCCTTTTTCATCGCCTGCGGCATCCAGGCGGGCTTGCGCTTCTCGAGGAAGGCGCGCACGCCTTCTCTGCCTTCCTCGGACGCCCGTGCACTGGCGATGCGACCCGCCATATCGGCCCTCGTCTCGGGTGTGATCGGCCGCTTCGCGACCGCGTGGATCAATTCCTTGGTTGCAGCGTGCGCCCCCGGCGCGCCCTGAACGAGCTCGCCCAGGATCGCGTTCACCGTTGCGTCCAGCTCGGTAGGCTGCGCCAACTCCTGCACGAAGCCGATGCGGTACGCCTCCGCGGCCGGGAAGCGCTCGGCGGTGAGGAAATAGCGGCGCGCGGCGCGTTCGCCCATCGCGGCGAGAACATAGGGACTGATGGTCGCCGGGGTGAGGCCCAAGCGTACTTCGGACACGCAGAACTCGGTGTCGGTCGATGCGACCGCGATGTCGCAAGCGGCAATGAGCCCCATGCCCCCCGCGAACGCGGCGCCGTGCACGCGCGCGACCGTCGGCTTCGCGAGCGCGTGCAGCCGGTTGAGCATGGCGCCAAAGGCCATCGCGTCTTTGCGGTTCTCGTCGAAATCCACCTCGCCCATTCTCTTCATCCAGTTCAGGTCCGCGCCGGCACAGAACACCTTGCCGCGGCCCGCAAGCACCACTGCGCGCACTGCCGGATCCCGCTCCAGCTCGCCGAAGGCGGCGGTGAGCTCGGCGATCATCGTGTCGTTAAAGGCGTTGCGCACGTCGGGCCGGTTGAGCCAAAGTACGGCGACGCCCAGGCCGGACTGGATTTCGATGGTTTCGTGCCTCATGCCTCCTCCTCGGAATGGAGCTCTTGCGCGAATCGCTAGCGCGGTTCGACAATCACCTGGGTCCGCACCGAATTGGCGATAAAGCATTTCTCGTGGGCTTTGTGGTGCAGTTTGGCGAGCACCGCCGGCGAGGGCGGCGCAGCGAATTCGACCGCGGGCCGAAGGGTGACTCGCGTCATCGCCATGCGGCCTTCGGGATTCTTTTCGAGCACGCCTTCGGCCTCGTCGACGTAGCGGTTGACGATCAGCTTCATCGTCGAGGCCAGGCTCACGAACCACAGCATGTGACAGGCTGAAAGCGAGGCGACGAAAAGCTGCTCCGGATCGGCACCCTGCGCGTGCGGCGCGCCGGGCGGAATGTTCTCCTTTGCAGCGTTTCCCTCGAGCCGTACGGTGGGCTCGAACTCGATGCGATGGGCACGGCTGTACGTGGCGAGCTCGAACGGCATCCCGTTCCTTTGCCATTCTGTTGTTGCGCGGTGGATGGACATCAGGGTTTCCTCTACATTCGAAAAACGCCGAACCGGGTTTCCTCGATCGGTGCGTTGAGGGACGCCGAGATCGCAAGCGCCAGGGTGCGGCGCGTTTCCTCGGGCGCGATCACTCCATCGTCCCAAAGCCGCGCGGTGGCGTAGTAGGGGTGCCCCTGCCGCTCGTACTGGTCGAGGATGGGACGCTTGAACTCCTCCTCCTCCGCCTTGCTCCAGGCGCCGCCCTTCGCCTCGATGCCATCCCGCTTCACCGTGGCGAGGACGGAAGCCGCCTGCTCCCCGCCCATCACCGAGATGCGGGCGTTCGGCCACATCCAAAGGAAGCGCGGTCCGAAAGCGCGCCCGCACATGCCGTAGTTGCCTGCGCCGAACGAGCCGCCGATGATGACGGTGAATTTCGGCACCCGGCTGCATGAGACCGCGGTCACCATCTTGGCGCCGTCCTTGGCGATGCCGCCCGCCTCGTACTTTTTCCCCACCATGAAGCCTGTGATGTTCTGGAGGAAAATAAGCGGAACCCCGCGCTGGCTGGCGAGCTCGATGAAGTGCGTGCCTTTCAGCGCAGATTCGGAAAACAGGATTCCGTTGTTCGCGACGATGCCGATCGGGTAGCCCCAGATGCGCGCGAACCCGGTCACCAAGGTGGTGCCGTAGTCCGCCTTGAACTCGTCGAGCTCGCTTCCGTCGACGATGCGCGCAACCACCTCGCGGACGTCGTAGGGTTTGCGCTTGTCTTCGGGGATGATCCCGTGCAGTTCGTCGGCGGGGTAGAGCGGCTCGGCCGGCTCGCGCAGGGCGAGGCTCACGTTTTTCGCGTTGCCGAGGTTGGCGACGATAGCGCGAGCGATCGCGAGGGCGTGGAGGTCGTTCTGCGCGTAGTGATCGGCGACGCCCGATTGTCGCGCGTGCACCTCCGCTCCGCCGAGCTCTTCCGGAGAGACGATTTCCCCGGTCGCGGCTTTCACGAGCGGCGGCCCGCCGAGAAAAATCGTTCCCTGTCCCTTGACGATGATGGATTCGTCGGACATCGCGGGGACGTAAGCACCGCCCGCAGTGCACGAGCCCATCACCGCGGCGATCTGCGGAACTCCGGCAGCCGACATGATCGCCTGGTTGTAGAAGATGCGGCCGAAGTGCTCACGGTCGGGAAAGACCTTGTCCTGTTCCGGCAGGAACGCGCCGCCCGAGTCGACGAGGTAGAGGCAGGGAAGCCGGTTCTGAAGCGCGATCTCCTGCGCGCGCAGGTGCTTCTTCACCGTGATGGGGTAGTAGGTTCCACCCTTGACCGTGGCGTCGTTCACGACCACCACGCACTCCTTGCCCGAGACGCGGCCGACGCCGGTGATGATGCCGGCGCCCGGCGCTTCGTCCTCGTACATGCCGAAAGCGGCGAGCTGCGAAAGCTCGAGGAACGGCGAGCCTGGGTCGAGCAGCAAGCGCAAGCGCTCGCGCGGCAGCAGTTTTCCGCGGGCCGTGTGCTTGGCGCGCGCCGGCTCGTCGCCGCCTTGCGCGGCGCGCTTGACCTTGGCGCGCAGATCGGCGACCAGCGCGGCCAACGCCCCGGCGTTCTGCTGGAATTCCTCCGAGCGCGGGTTCAGCTTGCTCTTGATGACGGGCATTTCACCAGCCGCCGGTGGCAAGCCATCTGTCGATCTGATCCAGCCTGTCCGAGCCCCAGAAGGGCTCGCCGTCGACGATGATGTAGGGCGAACCGAAAGCGCCGCGGGCAATCGCTTTGTCCACTTCGGTCCTGGTGCGGTCTTTGATCGCCTGATCGCTGATGCCGGTGCGGACTTCGTCGGCCTTCAGCCCGAGCTTCGCGCAGACGGAGATGGTGTTGTCAGCGCCCGAAATGTCCACATCGTCGACGAAGTAAGCACGGTAGAGCGCCCTGGCGAGATCCTTCGCGCGCCCGGGTTCTTCTGCGTCCAGCCAGTAGAAAGCGCGGCAGGGGGAGACCGAGGAAATGGGAAAAACCGTGGGATGGCGGTAGGGAACGCCGTGATACTTGGCCGTTCGGATCATGTCGCGCAAGTGATACTTGCCCTTGATCGGTATGGTGGGCAGCGGCGCCCCCCCGGTCGTCTTGAACGCGACTCCGAGCAGGAACGGCTTCCAGGTCACTTCGCGTCCATGTTTCGCAGCGAGCGCATCGATCTTGTCGCTCGCGATGTAGCCGTACGGTGAGGAAAAATCGAAATAGAACTCGATCGGGTTCGGCATCACGCAATCTCGATGGCCATGGCGGTCGCTTCGCCTCCGCCGATGCACAGGCTCGCGATGCCGCGCTTGCCCCCGGTCTTCCGCAGCGCGCCGATCAGGGTGACGAGGATGCGCGCGCCCGAGGCGCCGATCGGGTGGCCGAGCGCGCATGCGCCGCCGTGAATGTTGACCCGGTCGTGCGGCAAGCCGTGCTCCTTCATCGCCGCCATGGTGACCACCGCGAAGGCCTCGTTGATCTCGTAGAGATCGACTTTGCCGGCGCTCCAGCCGGTCGCATCGAAAAGCTTTTTGATGGCGCCCACCGGCGCGGTCGTGAACCATCCCGGCTCCTGGGAATGCGTGCTGTGGCCTACGACCACCGCCAGCGGCGCGAGGCCCAGTTTTCCGGCGGTGGAACGGCGCATCATGACCAGCGCCGCCGCTCCGTCCGAGATCGAGCTCGAATTCGCCGCGGTCACCGTGCCGTCCTTGCGGAACGCGGGCTTCAGCGTCGGGATCTTCTCGAAATTCGCCTTGAACGGCTGTTCGTCCTGCTCCATGAAGCGCTCGTTTTTCCCCGCTTTGATCGCCAGAGGCGTGATCTCCCAGGCGAACCAGCCGTTCTTGTTGGCGGCTTGGGCGCGCTCGAGCGACGCGATCGCGAATTTGTCCTGTTCTTCCCGGGTGAAGCCGTACCTCCCTGCACAGTCTTCGGCGAAGCTGCCCATCAATTTGCCCTTGTCGTAAGCGTCCTCCAGTCCGTCGAGAAACATGTGATCGACGACCTGCTGATGGCCCATGCGATAACCCGAGCGCGCCTTCGGAAGCAGATAAGGGGCGTTGGTCATCGATTCCATGCCGCCCGCAACCATGACTTCGTTCGTGCCGGCCGCAAGGAGATCGTGGGCGAGCATCGCCGCCTTCATGCCCGAGCCGCACATCTTGTTCACCGTGGTGCTGCCGGTTGACAGAGGAAGCCCGGAACCGAGCGCCGCCTGGCGCGCGGGCGCTTGGCCCTGACCGGCTGGGAGCACGCAGCCCATGATCACCTCCTGGACCTGCGTGGGCTTGATACCGGCACGCTCGACCGCAGCGCGGATTGCGGCTGCGCCGAGCTGCGGAGCGGCGAAGTCCTTCAGCTCACCCTGAAAGGCACCCAGGGGGGTCCTTGCTGCGGAAACGATAACAACGGGATCGTTCAACATGGTGGTGTCCCTCAGTGTTTCACGTAAAAATCGAAGGCCTTCAAGACGTTTCGGAAAACAGCTCGCGGCCGATCAGCCAGCGGCGGATCTCGGAAGTTCCCGCGCCGATCTCGTAGAGCTTGGCGTCGCGCCACAGGCGCCCGGTCGGTGTTTCGTTGATGTAGCCCATCCCGCCCAGGCACTGGATTGCTTCGCCAGCCATCCAGGTGGCTTTTTCCGCAGCGTAGAGGATCGCCCCGGCGGCGTCCTTACGCGTGGTTTCGTTGCGGTCGCAGGCCTGCCCGACCGCGTAGACGTAGGCGCGGCAGGCGTTGAGCGTCGTATACATGTCGGCGAGCTTTCCCTGCATCAGCTGAAACTCGCCGATCGGCTGGCCGAATTGCTTGCGCTCATGGAGGTACGGGACGACCACGTCCATGCAGGCCTGCATGATGCCCAGGGGGCCGCCGGCGAGCACCGCCCGCTCGTAATCCAGTCCTGACATCAGGACGTTCACGCCGCGCCCGGGCTCCGAAAGCACGCTCTCCTCCGGCACCTCGCAGTCCTGAAACACCAGTTCGCAGGTGTTCGAGCCGCGCATGCCCAGCTTGTCGAGCTTTTGCGCCGTGGAAAAGCCCTTGAAGCCCTTCTCGACGATGAAGGCGGTGAGTCCCCTCGGGCCGGCGTCGGCATCGGTCTTGGCGTAGACCACGAGCACGTCGGCATCCGGGCCGTTGGTGATCCACATCTTGCTGCCGTTCAGGACAAACCTGCCCTTGCGATATTCGGCCCGGGTCTTCATCGAGACTACGTCCGAGCCTGAACCGGGCTCGGACATGGCGAGCGCGCCGACCCACTCGCCTGCGACGAGCTTCGGCAGGTATTTGCGCTTCTGAGTCTCGCTCCCGTTCCTGCGGATCTGGTTGACGCAGAGATTGGAGTGCGCGCCGTAGGAAAGACCCACTGATGCCGAAGCCCGGCTGATTTCCTCCATCGCGACGATATGCGCCGCATAGCCCATCAGGGTGCCGCCGTACGCCTCTTCCACGGTGACACCGAGAAGCCCGAGCGCACCCATCTTCTTCCACAGATCGGAGGGGAACTGGTTGGAGCGGTCGATTTCGGCGGCGCGCGGGGCGATCTCGGCCTGAGCGAAGCCGCGCGCTGTGGCGCGCAGCATGTCGATATCCTCGCCAAGAGCGAAGCGCAATCCCGGCAACTCGATCGCCGGGGTGCCGCCGGAGAGGTTGCGGGCTCGATCCATTCGGGGAGCTCCAGGGGGAAAAAGGACTTTACTTTACGTTTACGTAAACGTCAATCACGGACATCAAGTCTGCCGGGCGCGGGCGAGCAGCCTGCGGCGCCGTGCGCTCACGAGGATCTTGCGCGACTGGCGCTCGAACGCGCGGATCTCGGAGAGCACCTCCTCGATCTCTTCGCGCTGGCGCTCAAGCTGCTCGCGGCGGGCGGCGAGCGCGCCGACGAACTTCTCCAGCTGAGGCCGCTCGTCCGGCGCAGAATCGTAGAGCTCCAGCATCTCGTGTACCTCGGCGAGGGAGAAGCCGAGCCGCTTCCCGCGCAGGATCAGCTTCAGGCGCACCCAGTCGCGCTTGGAATAGACGCGCCGCGTGCCGTCGCGCCCGGGGCTGAGCAGGCCTTCGTCCTCGTAGAAGCGGATTGCGCGATGGGTCACGTCGAACTCGCGCGCGAGGTCGGCGATGCTGTAGGTTTCGGCGGGCTTGTTCATCGGCGAAATGCTCAAGCGCTGTCGGACGGTTTTGTGGCGGGCGGCGCCATAATCTGCGAGAATTCGCACCTTTCGCCGCGGGAAGCTCCGGATTCTACTCCGACCTACTCGCGCCATCCAAAGCGCGTGACCCCCGAATCCATCTTACAGTATCCGCATGCCGCGCCGCCGGCGCCAGGTGAGACGCTGCAGGTAGCGCCCGGCGTGCACTGGCTGCGCATGCCGCTGCCGTTTGCGCTCGATCACATCAATCTTTGGCTCCTCGAGGACGGCGACGGCTGGACCTTCATCGACTGCGGCATCGGCGACGACGCCACGCGCGCGCTGTGGGAGCGCATCTTCGCCGGACGCATCGCGGGGCGGCCGATCAGGCGCCTCATCGTCACGCACCATCATCCCGACCACGCGGGTCTGGCGTCGTGGCTGACCGAGCGCACCAGCGCCGAGTTCTGGATGCCGCAGGCCGAGTATTTCGCCGCGCACGCGATGCGCGAAGGGAGCGCGGGTTTCGGCTTCGACAACGTGGTGGCGATGTTCGTGCGCAACGGACTCTCCGGAGAAAAGCTCGAGCTGATGAAGCAGCGCCGCACCAACTATCGCAGCCGGGTGCCGGGCTTCCCCTCCGTATACCGGCGCCTGATGGACGGGCAGGCGCATCGCATCGGCGGCCGCGATTGGAAGGTGGTCATGGGATACGGCCATGCGCCCGAACACGCCGCGCTCTACTGCGAGGAGCTCGGCGTCCTCGTATCCGGCGACATGGTGCTCCCCAGGATTTCGACTAACGTCAGCGTTTGGGCGAACGAGCCGGAGGGAAACCCGCTCGCGCTCTTCCTCGACTCGATATCCTGCTACGCAGGATTGCCGGCGACCACGCTCACGCTGCCCTCACACGGCCTGCCGTTCTGGGGCTTGCGCGAGCGAATCGCGCAGCTCCAGGAGCATCACCGCCTGCGCCTTGCCGAGCTGCGTGAAGCCTGCGAGACGCCCAAGGCCGCGGCGGACGTGCTCGATACGCTGTTTCGCCGCAAGCTCGACACGCATCAGCTCTTCTTCGCCATGGGCGAGGCAATGGCGCACCTGCATTTGCTCCACTACGATGGGCGCTTGAAGCATTCGGTCGGCGCCGACGGCGTGGTTCGCTACGCTCAAAACTAGCGATATGCCCGCGACGCAGTCCCCACCCGATCCCGTCGAGAGCGCGAAAGTATTCGCCGAGGTGGCGGAACGCTCCAGCCGCCTCATGGGGGAGTTTCTGCAGCGTCAGGCCGGGGGCCAAGGCGTCGCCACCAGCGACGAATTCGGAGTCGCCCGGGCATTCATGGACCTTTATGCACGCATGCTGGCCGATCCCTGGAAGCTCGCGGAGATGCAGTCGAAGATGTTCTGGGACCACGTCGCTCTCTGGCAGTCGAGCCTGCTGCGTATGCTCGGAAAGGAAGTGCCGTCGGTCGCCGAGGCAGCCAAGGGGGACAACCGTTTTCGCGACGCCGACTGGCAGGACCAGTTCCTCTTCGACTACATCAAGCAGTCCTACCTGATCGCTGCGCGCCATCTTCACGACGCGGTGTCCTCCGTCGACGGTTTGTCCGAAGAGACGCGGAAGAAGGTGAATTTCTACACGCGCCAGTACATCGACGCGCTGTCTCCGTCGAACTTCGCTCTCACCAACCCGCAGGTGCTGCGCGAGACGCTGCACTCCGGTGGCCAGAACCTGCTCAAGGGCTTGAACAACCTGCTCGCCGACATCGAGCGCGGCGGCATCCGCATGGCGGACGAAAAAGCATTCAAGCTCGGCGTGAATATCGCCACCACCCCCGGCAAGGTGGTTTTCCAGAACGAGCTCATGCAGCTCATCCAATATGCTCCGAGCACGGAAACGGTCTTCAAACGGCCGCTTCTCGTGATCCCGCCGTGGATCAACAAGTATTACATCCTCGATCTGCGCGAGAAGAATTCCTTCGTCCGTTGGGCCGTCGAGCAGGGCCACACGGTGTTCGTGATCTCCTGGGTCAACCCGGACGGGCGCTATGCCGAAAAGACCTTCGAGAATTACATGTTCGAAGGGCCGCTTGCGGCGCTCGATGCGATCGGCCAGGCGGCCGGCGAGAACAGGATCAACATCATCGGTTACTGCCTCGGAGGAACGCTGCTCGGCGCCACGCTCGCGTGGATGGCGCAAAAGAACGACCAGCGCGCGGCTTCGGCGACGTTCCTCGCGTCGCTGCTCGATTTTTCCATCCCGGGCGAGCTCGGGGTGTTCATCGACGAAGCGCAGATCGAGAATCTGGAACGCCGCATGCAGGAGCGCGGCTACCTCGAGGGCTCCGAGATGGCGGCCACCTTCAACATGCTGCGCGCGAACGACCTGGTGTGGTCGTTCGTCGTCAACAACTACCTGCTAGGGAAGGATCCCTTCCCGTTCGATCTCCTCTACTGGAATTCTGATTCCACGCGCATGCCCGCGAAGATGCACAGCTTCTACCTGCGCAACATGTACCTCGCCAACCGGCTCAAGGATCCCGGCGGCATCACGCTCGGCGGCGTGCCGATCGACCTCAGGAAGATCGTGATACCGGCGTATTTCGTTTCCACTCTCGAGGACCACATCGCGCCCTGGAAATCCACTTACAAGGGCGCGCGCCTCCTCTCCGGGCCCACGCGGTTCGTGCTCGGAGGCTCGGGGCATATTGCCGGCATCGTGAATCCGCCGTCGGCGAAAAAATACGGCTACTGGACGGGATTGGAGCTCCCCGAATCGGCCGAGGAATGGCAGGCAGGGGCGAGCAGGAGGGAAGATTCGTGGTGGATCGACTGGCAGGTCTGGATGGCCGGCTTGAACGGGCCCGACCGGGTGCCGGCCCGCGTCCCGGGCACGGAGGCACTGCAGGCCCTCGAGGACGCTCCGGGGTCTTATGTGACCGTCCTCGCTTGAGCTGCCTGCCTCCCGGGAGAATTATCGGGCAGAGTGACCGAGTGTCTCACGGAATCGCCGGAGATACCCCAAACCCTCGATAGCGCGGCTGCCGTACCACGCGGTCATCTCGCCGTCGATGAGGGCGATCCTTTTCTTCGCGAGCAAAGGGTCGGCGCGCAGCTCCGCGACATGTCCCTCGCGGAATGAATACGGCTCGCTCGACAGCAGCACCGCGTCAGCTGCGTCGAGCACCCCACTGTCGAGCTGAATCTTGGGGTAGCGATCAATGCACTCCGCCGGGACGGTTTCCCATTTTACGAGAGCGAGCATCCGCGAAACGTAAGTATCGCGCGACACTGTCATCCAGGGATTTTTCCATATCAGGTAGAGCACGCGATCGAGCGGAAACGCGCGCGCCGCCGTCTGCAGCGCCGCGTACGCTGCTTCGAATTCGCCGCACAGCGCTTCGGCTTGGTCTTCTCGCCCGAATATTCCGCCGATCAGCCGGTAGAGCGCCAGGTTGTCGATGGGCGCGAGCGGGTGCGTCACGATCAGCTCGGGAACGAACTCTGCGAGGGAGCGAGCGTGCTCCTTCTTGTTCTCGTCGATATTGAGGATGACGTGGGTGGGTCGCAGCGCGCGCAGCTTGTCGAGATCGACGTCCTTGGTGCCGCCGACTTTGGGGATACGGCGAACGACCTCGCGAGGATGGACGCAGAAACCGGTTCGGCCCACGAGTTGTGCCGCGAGGCCGAGATCGCAGACCAGCTCCGTAATGCTCGGTACCAGACTCACGATGCGCGCATCGCGGCGCGCCGGCGCGTGCCGCGTACCCACGGCGTCGACGAGTCTCGCCTCCAGTCCGCTCACAAAGGGAGACCGCGCGCCTTTCGCGGCGCGCGCGCGAACAACCGGTCGAACAGCCAGCGCGGCAGGCGGCGAAGCGCAAAGGAAACAAGCGCCATCTGCCAGGGTATGACAGCGAAGCGGCGCTTTCTGGCGATGGCGCGGCCAAAGCGTCGTGCTGCTTCGTCCGCGTCGATGATGAACGGCATTCGGTAGCGGTTCGACGCGGTCATCGCGGTGCGGATATAGCCGGGACAGATCGTGACCACGGCCACGCCCGAGCCGCGAAGCTCCACGCGCAAACTCTCCAGATAGGTGATTGCTGCCGATTTGGAAGCGCTGTAAGCGCCTCCGCCGGGCAGCCCGCGAAAGCCGGCGACGCTTGCGATGCCGACCAGCGTGCCGCTGCCACGCGCGCGCATCGACGCAACAAACGGCTGAAACGTCACGGCCATTCCGAACACGTTGGTGTCCATGATCTTGCGGAAAACGGGAAGGTCCTCCGGATTCTCGGTGGCGGTGCCGACGCTGATGCCCGCATTCGCGATCACGATGTCGGGCACACCGAAGCGCTCCGTAAAATCCGCCGCCGCGGCCTGCAGGCTGGTGGCGTCGGTCACGTCCACCTGATAGCAGGACCCAGTGCAGAGTAAGCTCGAGAAGAGCGCCTGTGTCGGGACTAGCCGTCTTGCGCACAGGCCGAGCACCGCCCCCTGGCGCGCGTAGTGCGCCGCGAGTGCGGCGCCGATCCCGCTCGATGCGCCAGTGATGAAAACCTTGGGGCTGGGTAACACCGGGACGGCAGAAGGCGGCGCTTATCGGAAGCGCTCTTCGCGCGCGAGCTTCACCAGATGGTCGACTACCTGGACGACCTGTTCGGTGCCGCCCGCCAAGCGTGCCGAAGTAAGGAACTTGCCGTCGACGATGAATGTCGGCACCCCGCGCACATCGTAGGCCTTCAGCAGCTCGCGCGCCTGCGCGACCCTGGCCGCGACTCCCGAGGAGCCGTAAGTCTCCACGAATTTTTGCCGCTCGATGCCGTTACGCGCCACCCAGTCGACCATGATTTTCTCGTCGTTGAGCTTTACGTTTTCGAAGTGAAAATGGTCGTAGACCGGCCAGTGAAGTCGGCCGACCTGTCCCAGCGTTTCGAGGGTATAGAACAGTTTCGCGAAAGGCTCCCACGCTTCCGTGGAAAGCGCCGGCACGCGACGGATCGCGACATATTCAGGTGTGGTGCCGAGCCAGCGGGAAAGAAACGGCTGGGTTTCATAGCAGACCGGGCAGCCGTAGTAGAAGAATTCGATCACTTCGATGCGTCCGCCCTCGGCGAGCGGGCGCTGAGGTTCGATGCGTTGGAATTCACGTCCGAGCTGGATCTGGGACGATGCGGTGCCGGCGAGCAGGGCGAACGCCGACGCGAACAGCCATTTCTCCACGCGGCTCCGCAGTTTCATTCGCTCGAGCGCAAGCGCCGCCACGCTAGGGTTTTGCTTTTGCGAGTTGCTTGCGGGTTTCTCCGATGAGAAAGTCGGCGGTGGCGAGCATCGCCTTGCGCGATGTGCTCGCGACGACGAGGTAGCGGCCCTGCACGGCTAGAGTCGGTACTCCGTCGAGTCGGTAGGCGCGGCCCATCTGCGACGCACGGCGCAGCTTGCTTTCGACCGAGAACGAGCGGAAAGCGGCGTCGTATTTGGCCATGTCCACGTTCTGTTTCGCGAGCCAATCCGCGACCCACTTGGCGAAGGCATCGCCGCGCAGCCTCACCCCGCCCTGCTGGTGGATGGTGTCGAACAAAGGTCTATGCAGCCGCTCGAGCTCTCCGATGGCCTCCAGCGTGTAGAAAATCCGGGCATCGATTGCCCAGTCGTCGTTCAGAATTCCCGGCAAGCGCTTGAACTGCACGTCGCGCGGCAATCGCTTTGCCCAGGATTCGAGGTCGGGCTCCAGAGCGTAGCAATGCGGGCAGCGGTACCAGAAAAACTCGAGCACTTCGATCTTCCCCGAGGACTCGACCGCCTGCGGCGGCTTCAATTCGATGTAATCGACGCCCTCGACGGGCAAACCCTGAGCGTACGTGGCAAGGGCGAGGAACAAGCCGGAAAAGACGCTCAGCAAACGAAAAACCATGGGGCTTCTCCTTGGGGTGCCGATTCAATTCTTGGCGACTTCGGTGATTCTGACAAGCGACGCGTCCACTCCGTTCTGCGTCAGCTGCTGGCGGACGCGGTTGATCTCGTCCACGCGCGTGTAAGGCCCGAGCCGAACTCGATACCACACGCCTTTTTCGGCGAGATTGGCCGGCTCGACGCTCGCTTCCAGGCCTATCAACGCTAGCCTTGCCTTGAGGTTGTCTGCATCGGCCGGGTTCTGGAATGAGCCGGCTTGAAGGAAATAGCTGTCCTTGGGTGCGCCGGGCTTGCCGGCTTGCTTGGCCGCCTCCCGCATCTGGCGTTCGGTGACCGGCTCCTCTTTTCCGGGGAGGATCCGGTAGAAATCGAAGCGAGGCTTGTCCTCCGCCTTGGCGGACTTGGGTGGCTCAGGCAGTTTCTGATCGGCGGGCGGAGCTTTGTCCGGCGCCCGCGGCCTGTCGGCGAACGGAATGGGGGTCTTGAAGAAATAGATCGCGATTCCGGCCGCTACGCCCAAGCCCAGCAGAAAACCGAAAAAAAGGCCGATCAAAAAACTGCCGGAGAAGTCCGGTCTGGACGGCGGTATTTGCTTGTAGTTGAAACTCATAGAGGTAAGGCGTTACATTTTCTCGGGCTGGCTGACGCCCAGCAACGAAAGCCCGTTGCGAAGCACTTGGCGCACGGCAAGGGACAGAGCCAGACGCGCCGTTCGCAGCGGAGCTTCGGCGACCAGGATGCGTTCGGCATTATAGTAACTGTGAAATTCACCCGCCAGCTCGCGAAGATAAAACACAATCTGGTGCGGAGCGAGCTCCGCCGCGGCGTTTTCCAGGATTTCGGCGTACTCGCCCAATCGTTGCAGAAGCGCAAGCTCGCGTGCGCCGCTGAGCGGCGCGAGGTCGGTGTTCCTGAGGGAATCAAGATTCGCGGCGTTCAGTGCGCTCGTGACCGGAAAAGCACGGTCCTCGCCACCGAACTGCGTCCTCCATTGTTCCAGCACCGAGCAGATCCGGGCGTGCGCGTACTGCACGTAATAGACGGGATTCTCTTCGGATTGCGATTTGGCAAGATCGATGTCGAACACGAAATCCGCGTCGGCCTTGCGCGAAAGCAGGAAGAACCGCACCGCGTCCCGTCCGACCTCGTCGATCAGCTCGCGAAGCGTAACGTAGGAGCCGGCGCGCTTGGAGATCTTCATCTCCTCGCCGCCCTTCATTACCGTGACCATCTTGTGGAGCACGTAGTCGGGATAGCCCTGCGGAATCCGGCGCTCCCACTTCGCCGATGCCGCTTGCAACCCGGCTCGCACCCGCGTCACCGTGCCGTGGTGGTCGGATCCCTGGATGTTGATGGCGCGGGTGAAGCCGCGCTCCCACTTCGCAAGATGGTAGGCGACGTCGGGCACGAAGTAGGTATAGGTGCCGTCCGATTTGCGCATCACGCGGTCCTTGTCGTCGCCGTACTCCGTGGTCTTGAGCCAGAGGGCGCCGTCCCGCTCGAAGGCCTTGCCCGAGTCGATGAGCGCCTGAACCGTCTTCTGAACGCGCCCGTCCCGGTAAAGCGAGGATTCCAAATAATGGCTGTCGAAGCGCACGCCAAAGGCCTGCAGATCGAGATCCTGCTCGCGCCGGAGTTCGGCCACCGCAAAACGGGTCACGGCTTCCAAATCTTCGCCGTCGGTGTTTCCCGCCTCGAGGTATTTTTCGGCGACCTCGCGCACATAGTCGCCGTGATAGCCGTCGGCGGGAAATTCCGCCAGTACGCCGAGTTTTTCTCGAATCCGCGCCTGTACAGAGAGTCCCAGATTGCGGATTTGCGCGCCCGCGTCGTTGTAATAGAACTCCCGCGTCACGCGCCAGCCCTGCGATTCGAGCAGAGCCCCGATCGCGTCCCCCAGGGCCGCCTGCCTGCCGTGCCCGACGTGGAGCGGGCCCGTGGGATTGGCCGATACGAACTCCACCATCACCGGCCGGCCGCCGGCGCGGTCGGCGAGACCGTAGCGGTCGCCTTCCGCGAGAATGGTCTTGACGATATGCTGTTTGGCCGCGGGGCGCACGCGCAGGTTGATGAACCCACTGCCCGCGACTTCGGCGCGCTCGAGCCACTCCGAGGGCGGCAGCGCCGCGACGAGCTCAAGCGCCAGCTCCCGCGGATTGCGTTTCAGCGCGCGAGCGAGCTGCATGGCCGCCGGGCAGGAAAAGTCGCCGTGCTGCGCCTGCTTGGGCCGTTCCAGAGAAATCAGCGAACCCGGCTGCTGCGGAGCGACCTTGGCGAGCGCACGGGTGAGCAACTCGGTGAGGTGGGATTTGACCTCGGCGGACATCGAGGGGCCGTATTATACGCGGGCCTTGATCATCGCCGGCCGTGCAAAGGTAGAATACGTCTGCCTCAACCTTCTGATATGGAGTTCGAACTTGGGCAAAGGCGATAAACGCACATTCCGCGGCAAAGTCTTCAAGGGATCGCACGGCAAGACCCGACCGCGCAAGGCGAAAAAACCGGCGAAGAAACCCGCCTGATTTCCGCAAGCGGTCAAAACTCTATCGGGTCCACGTCCAGATGCCAGCGCACCCCGTGCGCGGGCGTGCGGTACAGCGAGTCGCTCCATTCCGCGAGGAACGCTTGTAGGCGCGATCGAGAGCGCGATTGCACGAGTACCTGCGCGCGCTCCATGCCCGCGAGCCGCGCGAGCGACATTGGCGCCGGATCGAACACGGTGATCGAGGCGCTCCCTCGCGGTGACTGGTCGATGGCTGACCGAAGAAAGCGCTGCGCGCGAAGCGCGTCGTGGCTTTCCGCGCGCAGAGCCGCTTCGAAAACGAAGGGCGGAAACCCGGCCTCCCGGCGCTCCGCAAGCACGCTCCTGGCAAAGCCCCTGTAGTCATGGCGCACAAGCGACTGGTACAGAGGATGCTCGGGATAGCGCGTCTGGATCAGCACCTCGCCCGGCAGATTCGCGCGTCCGGCGCGTCCGGCGACCTGCTGCAACTGTGCAAAGGTTCGCTCGCTCGCCCGATAGTCGCTCGAGAACAAGCCGCTGTCGGCGTTGAGCACGCCTGCAAGGGTCAAGCGCTCGAAATGGTGGCCCTTGGCGAGGATCTGCGTGCCGATGAGGATATCGGCGTGTGTGGCGCGCTCGAGCAGATCTTCGAGCCCACTCTTCGCGCGCGCGCTGTCGCTGTCGACGCGCAGGATGCGCGCTTGCGGAAATTTTTCGCCCAGCATTAGCTCGATCCGCTGCGTCCCGCGTCCGAACGCCTGCAAATCAGGGTTACCGCATTCCGGACAGGCGCGCGGAATGCCTTCTGTGAGTCCGCAATGGTGGCAGTTCAGCCGTTGCACGGCCAAGTGCACGACCATGTTCGCCGAGCAACGCCTGCAGCCCTTGACCCAGCCGCAAGCGGGGCAGGCGAGGGCCGGCGCATAGCCGCGGCGATTGAGGAAAACGAGCGACTGCTCCCCGCGCGCAAGGCGCGCCGCGAGCGCCTCGAGTAGGGGCGGAGCAATTCCCTCCTGGGACGGGTGCACCCGCGTGTCGATCAGGCGTATTGCAGGTAGGACCGCCCGGTCGATGGCGCGTCGCGTTAGGGGCACGAGCTCGTATTTGCCCGAAGTCGCGTGCTGGAAGCTTTCCAGCGAAGGCGTGGCCGAGCACAGAACGACCGGTACGCCGGCGATTTGGCCCCGTGTGATTGCGAGGTCGCGTGCCGAATAGCGCACCCCCTCACGTTGCTTGAACGAGGCATCCTGCTCTTCATCGACCACGACCAGCCCCAGACGGGGGAGCGGCGCAAATACCGCGAGCCGCGTGCCGAGCACGATGTCGGCGCGACCGCTGTGGGCGAGGAGCCATCCGCGGACGCGCTCCAGTTCAGCCATGGCGCTCGTCTGCGTGACGATGCTGGCGCCCGGGAATCGGTCGCGAAACGCAGCCTCGAGGGCAGGAGTGAGCGCTATCTCGGGTACGAGAATCAAGACTTGTTTGCTGCGGGCGAGGACCTCCGCAGTCAGCTGGAGATAGATCTCTGTCTTACCGCTGCCGGTGACTCCAAAGAGGAGACTCACCCGGAATTTCTCCAGCCCTCCGCGCAAAATGGCGATCGCCTGCCGCTGCTCGGAGGTCAGTTCGTGCGCATGGACGAAACGGGGCTCGGACCGCTCCGGCTCGATCGAAGCGATCCAACCCGTTTCAATGCTGCGCCTCAACAGGTTCCGGCCCCCACTCGCTTGCGCGGCGAGTTCGGATGCGGATGCCCGGCCCTTCGCAAGCCGCGAAAGCAGTGCGCGCAGGCGCCGGTGCCGCGATGGAATCGCCGCAAGCGCGTCGGCTCCTGCGGGCGTGAGGGCGTAGTCGCGCGGCGCATCCGGAATGGGCCGGGCGCTGCGCAGCCGCGGCGGCAAAGCGGCAGCAACGACCTCGCCCAACGGGCGCTGATAGTAGTTGCTGCAGAATTTCGCAAGTTCCATCCACTCGCGCCGAAGCGGCGCGACCTCGCGCAGGATTCTTTCGGCCGCGCGGAGCCGAGACGTCGGCACCTCGGACTCGGTGGCGAGCTCGACGATCAGTCCGACCAGGCGTTTCTTGCCGAAAGGCACCAGTACTCGGCAGCCGATGTCCGCTCGGGTTGCGTCGTCCGCCCGGTAGTCGAACAACTTCGGGAGCGGAACGTCGAGTGCGACGCGAACAATCATTTCTTTGAAGTATCGAGCGCGGCGCGCTATTCGAGTGAAATCTCTGGCCGCGCCGGTAAAGTGCTTGGTTGTTTGGGGTTTTTCGAGTTTTTCACAGAATGTGTGAGTAACTGTGTGAGTAAGGCTTTCACGCTACTGTAACTCACACTTCTGCAAGGAAATTTTCTCGCTGCTCAAAATGCGAGCGCATTGAAATAAACCGATAAATCAGCGGATTGCAGACCTCTCCGGGCAAGTCCTCGAAACTCCGCGCCAGATGGGGCTTTACGGGCAGCACTGTGTATAAGTCGTTTGGCGCGACCCGCGCGCAACACTGCGTTTTTCCTCCCGTCAGTGGAATTTCGGGCTCAATTCGTGCACAGCGGCGACCAAAGCGGCCACGTTTTCCGGAGGCGTGAGCTGCGGAACGCCATGACCCAGATTGAATACGTGGCCGGCTCCGCTCCCGAAGGACTCGAGCGCCTTCTGAACCTCGCGACGGACGACTTCGGGCGAGGCCAGCAGCACCGCGGGATCGAGATTGCCCTGCAGCGCGGCGCCGGCACCGATCCTCCGGCGCGCATCTCCGAGGTCGACGCTCCAGTCCAGACCGACGCAATCGCATCCGGTTGCGGCGATCCGCTCAAGCCAGGGCGCCCCGCCCTTGGTGAAGACGATGACCGGGACGCGCGTCGCACCTGAGCTGCGCTTGAGCTGAGACAACACCCTCTGGATGTATTCGAGCGAGAACTCCCTGTAAGACGCAGCTGAAAGGCTGCCGCCCCATGTGTCGAAGATCATCACTACGTTCACGCCCGCCTCGATCTGCGCGTTCAACAGGGCCGCGACCGCCCGGGTATTGGTCTCGAGAAGGCGATGAAGAAGGCTGGGATGCTGGTGCAGCATGAGCTTCACGTTGCGCCAGTCGTCGCTCGCCTGCCCCTCCACCATGTAGCAGGCGAGCGTGTAAGGGCTGCCGGAGAACCCGATGAGGGGAACTTTGCCGGCCAGGGTACGCCGGACCTCGCCGATCGCGTCGGTGACGTAGCGCAAGCTCTCGCTCGGGTCGGGTGCGGCGAGCTTTGCAATCGAGGTTTCGTCGCGTAGCGGTCGCTCGAAGCGCGGCCCTTCTCCCTCTGCGAAGTAGAGTCCCAATCCCATCGCGTCAGGAATGGTGAGAATGTCCGAGAACAGGATCGCCGCATCCAGGGGGAACCGCTCGAGGGGCTGCAGCGTCACTTCAGCCGCGAGCGAGGGGGTTTTGCACAGCGCGAGGAAGCTCCCCGCGCGGCGCCGCGTCTCGTTGTATTCGGGAAGGTAGCGCCCCGCCTGGCGCATCAGCCATACCGGCGTGTACGCGGTCGGCTGCCTGAAGAGCGCGCGTATCAGCGTGTCGTTCTGCAGCGCAGGCATCGGCTCAGAGCTTCATCAAGCGGCGGGTGATGAATTCCCACTCGTCCGCGCTCACCGGGGTGATGGAAAGCCGGTTGCCGCGCGCGAGAGTGCGCATCTCGGACAGCTCGCGGCGGCCGCGCAGCTCGGCGAGGCCGACCAGCCGGGTCTTCTTGACGAATTGGACGTCGACATTGAACCAGCGGGGCGACTCGCGCTTCGCCTCGATGTCGAAGTAGGGGCTTTTCCGATCGAACTGGCTTGCATCGGGATACGCCGCCGATGAGACTTGTGCGATGCCCGCGATGCCGGGTTCGGGACAGCTCGAGTGATAGAAGAAGACCTTGTCACCGATCTGTCCCGAACC
>Ga0193733_1000080_pt1 | contig 35480 bp, 30 predicted proteins | sample U1s2metaG_FD_145076 | JGI IMG/M metagenome (GOLD analysis project Ga0193733, IMG submission 145076) | Soil microbial communities from a riparian zone of the East river system, Colorado, United States - U1s2 | ecosystem: Environmental > Terrestrial > Soil > Riparian zone | place: USA: East River...
GATCCAGCCGCTCCACGGCGGCGAGATATTGCGCGAAGCGGGGCTGCTGGAATTTCGGGTCGTTCTTGCGCAGGTCGTCGCCGCTGAACGCCGTGTCCCGCTGCATCCGGGCGGAGAGCAGTCCGCGGCACAGCGCTCCGTAGCCCAGGATCGCGATATTACAGAAATGTAATTCGCCAGTCAGGTTCCCGTCCGGGGCCGAGTCCTAAAGTGACGGTACATACAGGACGCCGGCAACCTAGGTGCTCTGGATGCCCCTCAATTTCAATGATTGGAGAATGTGATGAAGAAGCTTGTAGCCGTTGCTGCACTCGCGCTGTCCGCCACGAGCCTTTCGGCCGCCGCCCTGACCTTCGGCGACCTGTACGGCGAGGCGGCCGAGGCTTCCCTCGCCGAACGCACGATCGTCGTCACCCCCAGCACCAAGTTCGTCAACGTCAAGCACGGCGAGGTCGTGAAGATCGTCGCGGGCGGCAAGGAATTCGCCTGGGAGTTCGACGGCATTGAGCAGCCGTTCGAGCTGGCCAAGATCGCGCCCCAGGGCGCCATCGACCACAACGTGCGCGTCTACATCGAGCGCTCGGAAATGGACGGCGGCCTCGGCGACTGATTGCCACGGTCCTTTCGTGGAGTAGAATGAAAAGGCGCCGAAGTCCCGGCGCCTTTTTCTTTCTTTTCTTTCGCTCTCGACCATGCGCATCTTGATCGTCGAAGACGAACCCAAGACCGCGGCCTACGCGAAAAAGGGACTGACCGAGCACGGCTTCGTCGTCGATATCGCGACGAACGGGGTCGACGGCCGGCATCTGGCTCTGACCTCGGACTACGACCTGGTCGTTCTCGACATCATGCTCCCGGGCGCCGACGGCTGGACGGTGCTGCGCGAGATCCGCGAGAAGAAGCAGACACCGGTCCTGTTTCTGACGGCGCGCGACGATGTCGCCGACCGGGTGAAGGGCCTGGAGCTCGGCGCGGACGACTATCTGGTCAAGCCTTTCGCGTTCTCCGAGCTGCTCGCGCGCGTGCGCTCGGTGCTGCGGCGCGGAGCGAAGCAAACTACCGAGAACCTGAAGGTCGGCGACCTGGAGATCGAGCCGCGCAGGCGCAGGGTTTCCCGGGGCGACAAGAAGATCGATCTCACCGCGAAGGAATTCGCCCTGCTCGACTATCTCGTCCGCAATGCCGGCGAGGTGCTCTCCCGCACGCTGATCGCCGAGCACGTCTGGGACATGAACTTCGACAGCGACACCAACGTGGTCGATGTCGCGATGCGGCGGCTGCGCGCAAAGGTCGACGACCCGTTCGAAGTGAAGCTCATCCGCACCATCCGCGGCGTGGGCTACCTGCTCGAGGAGCCTCTCGCGTGACGGCCTGGCTCGAGCGGCTCTTTCAGAAGCTGGGCGGGCGGCGCAAGTCGCTCACCTGGCAGATCAGCTTTCTGTTCGCGCTCATCTCGTTCCTGGTCATCGGGGCGATGGGGTTCAGCATCGACCGCATGCTCGCGGGCGAGCTGCTCGAGGCGAACGACGTCCTCCTGCTCGGCAACATGAGCCTGCTCCGCGGCAGGCTGGCGCGCCTCGGACCTTCGGAGACGGTCCTCACCAGTCCCCGGTTCATCGACGAGACCGGAATGGGTTACAGGAAGCTCGCTGTTGCGGTGCTCGACGAGGACCGCCGCATTCTCAGGGCTTCGAGCGAGTTCAATATCCCGGTTTCGGCATTGCCCGAGAAAGCCATCCCCATGGAAGCGCTTCCGGATCGCGTGGACAACGCTGTGGAGCGCGAGCTGCACGCGCGCTTCGGAGGGCTGAGCCGGTCGTGGACCGCGCCCGACGGGCGCTGGTACCAGGTGCTGCTCGCGCGCCTGCCGCTCGCTTCCCGCGCGAACGGCGAGCCACCTTCCGTGCTGATCGCGCTGTCGTACGACCGCTCGCTGCCCAGGGAATTGCTCGCGCGCTACCGCAAGGGACTCCTCGAGACCCTGGTCGCGAGCGTGCTGGCCGCGGCCGCGCTCGGCGTCTGGGCGGCGCGCGTGGTGCTCAAGCGTGTCCGGCGCATCGCCGCAACCGCCAGCCGCATCAGCGCGCAGGCGCTGAACGAGCGGCTCTCGCTGGATGATACGCCGGAGGAGTTCCTCGAATCGACGCTCGCGTTCAACCACATGCTCGATCGCCTCGAGGATTCGTTCAAGCGCCTCTCGGAATTCTCCTCTGACCTCGCTCACGACCTGCGCACGCCGATCAACAACCTTCTGGGCGAAGCACAGGTGGCGCTGTCGCGTCCGCGGGAGGCGGCCGAGTACCGCGCGGTGCTCGAATCCGCCGTCGAGGAATACGAACGGCTCTCGCGTATGCTCGAGAACATGCTCTTTCTCGCCCGCGCCGACAACGCGCAGGCGCACGCCGCGCCGCAGTGGATCGACCTGCGCGAGGCGCTGGGAAAGATTCTTTCTTACTACGAGCTGCTCGCGGAGGAGCGCAACGTCCGACTCGCGCTCGAAGTGCGCTCCGAGCGAGGCGGGAAGCCGCGCGCCTGGGCGGACGAGCTGATGCTCAACCGGGCGGTGGGAAATCTTCTGTCCAACGCGCTGCGCCACGGCCGCCCGGACTGCACGGTCACCGTGAGGGCGGTGGCGCGCAGCGACGGCTCGGCCGAGATCGAGGTGGCCAATCCCGGCTCGGGGATCGCGGCGGAGCACCTGCCGCGCATCTTCGACCGGTTCTATCGTCCCTGCAGCTCGCGCGAGGAATCCTCGGCCGGCTCGGGCCTGGGTCTGGCGATCGTCAAGTCGATTGCGGAACTGCACGGCGGCAAGGTCGGCGTGAGAAGCGAGCCGGGGCTGCTGACGACTTTCACGCTCAGCTTTCCCGCGGCCGGCCACGCTTAGCTCCGGCGCCGCGAAATCTGGAAGGAGACTACTCGCGGAGCTGGTTGCGCTGCCGGTAAGCCTCGTCCAGCCGGGCGCGCGCCGCATCGACTTCGGCCGCGAGGGCGCGCTGCCGCTCGAAGTAGTCCGGCGTCAGGCGGCTGCGCCCGCCGACGTTGCCCAGGCGCTCTCCGGGCTGCGGCTCCACGCCCGCCTGCTGGCGCTCCAGCGCCTCTTTCAGGGATTGGTCGGCCGCCTTGATCGCCGCGTCGGCCGCGTCCAGATCCTGAACGCGCTGGCGGGCGATTTCGTTGGGATCCGTAACGGCCCCCCGCGCAGGCCTTCCGGACTCGCTCCTCGGCACGGGCGGCGCCGGGACCAGTACGAAGCGGCCGATCAGCTTCGCTCCGCGCAAGGGAACGTCGGAATAGACGGTTGAGCCGTCTGGGCGCTGATACTTGTAGACGGTTTCCGCCGCGGCGAAAGCCGGCGCGAGCGCCAGGACAAGCGCGACTAGTCCTTTGATCGGGGTCATGAATTCCTCGCGAGGGACGACTCCTCATCGGAACGCGAAGCATGCCGCAATTTTTCGATCGCGGTCAAATCTGCGTCGTGGGACGCGGGAGCGGGTGGTAAAATTTTCGCCTCGCCCGTTCCCCGCAAGCCGATGCCGAATCCCGCCTTCGTCCACCTTCGGCTCCACAGCGAATTCTCCATCACCGACGGGATCGTGCGCATCGACGAAGCCGTCGCGCGGGCCGCCGCGGACGGCATGCCGGCCCTGGCGATCACCGACCTCGCCAACGTCTTCGGCATGGTCAAGTTCTACAAGGCCGCGCGCGCGGCGGGCGTGAAGCCCATCATCGGCTGCGATGTCTGGATCACCAACGAGTCCGAGCGCGACAAGCCCCACCGGCTGCTGCTGCTCACGCAGTCACGCCCCGGCTATCTCAGGTTGTCGGAGCTCCTGACGCGCGCCTGGCTCGAGAATCAATACCGGGGCCGCGCCGAGCTGCGCAAGGCCTGGTTCGGCGAAGGCACCGAAGGCCTGATCGCTCTTTCCGGGGCGATGCAGGGCGACGTCGCGGCCGCTCTTCTGCAGGATCATCGGGAACCGGCGAAGCGGCTTGCAACGGAGTGGGCGCGGCTTTTTCCCGGGCGGTTCTATCTCGAACTGCAGCGTGCCGGGGCGCCGCAGACGGAGAGCTACGTCGAGGCGGCGGTACGGCTCGCAGGAAGCTGCTCCCTTCCGGTGGTTGCGACCCACCCGGTGCAGTTCCTGAAGCCCGAGGATTTTACCGCCCACGAAGCGCGCGTGTGCATCGCCGAAGGCCAGGTGCTCGGCGACCGGCGCCGCCCGCGGCTATTCACGCAGGAGAGTTATTTTCTGTCTCAAGCGGAAATGGCGAAGCTCTTCGCCGATCTGCCCGAGGCGCTCGCCAACTCCGTCGAGATCGCGCGCCGCTGCAACCTCGCGCTCGAGCTGGGAAAGAGCCGGCTGCCGAAATTTCCAACTCCGGGAAACGCGAGCCTCGAGGACTACCTCGCGCAGACGGCCGGGCAGGGCCTGCAGCGGCGTCTCGCGACGCTCTATCCCGATTCGGCGCGGCGGACAAAGGAAGAACCTCGCTACCGGGCCCGCCTGGAACTCGAGACCAAGACCATCGTCCAGATGGGATTCGCCGGCTACTTTCTCATCGTCGCCGACTTCATCAACTGGGCGAAATCGAACGGCGTGCCGGTCGGCCCGGGACGCGGCTCGGGCGCCGGGTCGCTGGTTGCCTACTCGCTCGGCATCACCGACCTGGATCCCTTGCGCTACGACCTCTTGTTCGAGCGCTTCCTGAATCCGGAGCGCGTATCGATGCCCGACTTCGACATCGACTTCTGCGAGCGCGGACGCGACCGGGTGATCGAGTACGTGAAGCAGAAATACGGCGCGCAATCGGTCTCGCAGATCGCGACCTTCGGCACGATGGCGGCGCGCGCCGTGGTGCGCGACGTCGGGCGCGTCATGGAATGGAGCTACACGCGCACGGACGAATTGGCGAAGCTCATTCCCTTCCAGCCCGGCAAGCGCATCACCTTGCAGGATGCGCGCGAGATGGAACCGCGCCTCGCGCAGCGCGAAAAGACCGAGGAGGAGACGCGCGAGCTGCTCGCGCTCGCCGGGCAGCTCGAAGGTCTCGCGCGCAATGTCGGCATGCACGCGGGGGGCGTGCTGATCGCCCCGGGCAAGCTCACCGATTTCTGCCCGCTCTACGCGGCTCAAGGAACCGAGAGCACGATCTCGCAGTTCGACATGAAGGACGTCGAGCGCATCGGCCTGGTGAAGTTCGACTTCCTCGGCCTCACCACGCTCACCGTTCTCGACTGGGCGGTGCAGTCGATCCGCGCGATGGGGAAGCCCGATTTCTCGCTCGAGAAGATCCCGCTCGACGATCCCGACGCCTACGCGGTGTTCGCCCACGCCAACACCACGGCGATATTCCAGTTCGAATCGCGCGGCATGCGCGATCTGGTCAAGCGCGCGCGGCCGGACCGCTTCGAGGACATCATCGCGCTCGTCGCGCTCTACCGCCCCGGGCCGATGGAGCTCATCCCCGAGTTCGTCGAGCGCAAGAACGGCAAGCGGGTCGAATACCTCGATCCACGCCTGGAGCCGATCCTGAAACCCACCTACGGGATCATGGTGTACCAGGAGCAGGTGATGCAGATCGCGCAGGTAATGGGGGGCTACTCGCTCGGCAGCGCGGACCTCCTGCGCCGCGCGATGGGCAAGAAGGACGCAAAGGAGATGGCGCAGCAGCGCGACGTATTCGTCGCCGGCGCCGAAAGGAACCGCCTGCCGCGCGCCAAGGCGATCCTGCTCTTCGACCTGATGGAGAAGTTCGCGGGCTACGGGTTCAACAAGTCACACGCGGCCGCGTACGCGCTCATTGCCTACCAGACCGCGTATCTCAAGGCGCACGCTCCGTCCGCGTTCATGGCGGCAAACCTCTCCGCGGTGATGGACGACACCGACAAGGTGCACCAGTTCTACGAGGACTCCGTCGCCAACGGACTGAAGGTGCACGCGCCCGACATCAACTCGGGCGAATACCGCTTCGTCCCCGTGGACGCAAGTACGATCCGCTACGGCCTGGGCGCGGTGAAAGGCACCGGCGAATCGGCGATCGCCGCAATCCTCGCGGCGAGGAAGGACGGTCCGTTCCGCGACCTCTTCGACTTCTGCGAGCGCGTGGACAAACGCACCGTCAACCGCCGCGTCGTCGAGGCGCTGGTGCGCGCCGGCGCCTTCGACTGCCTGAACGCAGACGACCACGCCCAGCGCGCGAGCCTGCTCGCCTCGGTAGGGATCGCGCTGGAGGCGGCCGAGCAGACCGAGCGCAACGCGAGACAGGTGAGCCTCTTCGGCGCGGGCGAAGGCGGATCGCAGCAGAAGCCGGCGCTGGTGTCTGCTCCCCGGTGGGCCGAGGCGCAGCGCCTGCGCGAGGAGAAAGCGGCGCTCGGCTTCTATCTCTCGGGGCACCCTTTTACCGCGTACCGCGCCGAGATCGGGCGCTTCGTCCGGACGAACCTGCGCAGCCTCGCGGCCTCGGCGGAGGGCGAGGGCGGGACGCGCACGCAGTTGATCGCCGGGGTAGTCGAGTCGGTAAGGGTTCAGAGGACTCAGGGCGGCCGCATGGTGGTCCTCACCCTCTCGGACGGCACCGCGACCCAGGAAGTCACTGTATACAACGAGGTGTTCGATCAATACCGCGATACTGTCAAGGAGGACGCGGTCGTCGTGATCGAAGCCAAGGTGAGGAACGTGCGCCGCTCCGTGGGCGAGGAGGGCGAAGCCGTGTTCATGCGCATCGCCGCCGACCGGATCTACGACGTCGCCGGCGCCCGCAGCCGGTTCGCGCGGGGCGTTCGGCTGTCAATGAATGGGGAAGCCTCGCAAGCGGGTGCCACTGCCTCGGCGACCTTGAAAAGTTTGCTCGAGCCTTACAGGAACGGCCCGTGTCCCGTCGCGGTGTGCTACCGCAACGGCGGCGCGAGCGTGGAGATGCAGCTCGGCGACAACTGGCGCGTCACCTTGGACGATGCGCTGATTAAGTCGCTGAACGAGTGGTTGAAGCCGGAGAATGTGGAGGTGCTGTATCCGTAGGAGTGGAGTCGGGTCGGCTAGAGGAACGCGAGATAGCGCGAGGGGTAGTTCCCGACGTTCGGCAATACGAGCGGCACATCCGTGTCGCTGACACCCAGCCAGCGCGCGAACGTCGCGGCGTACTGGTCGACCGCGATACCCGGCACCATGTTTCCCTGCCCGACGTCGACGCTGGTGCCGAAGGTCGTCGCAGGAAAGGTTCCGTATATTTCGTGGCCGAGGACCGAGCCGCCGAGCACGAAGTGATGCGAGCCCCAGCCGTGGTCGGACCCGTCGCCGTTCGAGGTGAGCGTGCGTCCGAAATCGGAGGCGGTGAAGAGCGTCACGTCGTTCTGCACGCCCATCTGCACGAGCCAGCCGTAGAACGCGTTCACCGCGGCGTTCGCGATCGTCAGCTGCTGGGTGTGCTGGGTGAGAAGGAAGTCGTGGTTGTCGAAGCCGCCGAGGCTGACTAAGAACACCTGCCGGTTCGTCCCGAGAGCGCTCCGCGCTGAGATGATGCGGGCGACGACGTTGAGCTGCGAAGCGAGGTTGCTCGTGGGGTTGGGCAGGGGGAATGTCGATGCCGGGGGCAAGCTGGCGCTCAGCAGCTGGTTCGACGTAATCGACCGATTCGTGATCACGCCGAGCTCGTTCTCGAACAGGTTTGCGCTCGTGCTGGTGATGAGGCTGCGGTAGGCGGCCGATGCGCTCGGGGAGCCATAAAGGGTGCCGGAAATGCCCGAGATCGACACCGGGCCGCTCGAGCCCACCTGATATTGGATGACGTTCTGGCCCGAGAGGAACACCGCGTTGCCGCCCGCCGAAATGCAGGTGAACTGGACGTTCGCGTTCTGGCCGGCAAGCAGATCGCCGATTCGGCCGCCCCAGCCGAGCTTCGCGCCCTCCCCGAGCGGCGCTTGCGCCTGCCACACGGACTGCTGGTCGTTGTGCGAGAAGAGCTTGGGTGGCAGCGGCACTGAGCGGTTCTTGTATTGCGCCACGGTCGTCGGCACTATGAGCGGCCCGACGTTGGCGACCACGGCGAGCTTGCCCTCGTCCCAGCGGGTCTTGAACGAGGTCAGCGCCGGATGAAAGGCGAACTCGCGTCCTCCCTGGGACGCGACCGCGCCGGTGGCGGTGGCGGTGAGCTGATTGCGCGCGATCGCGATTGTGTCCCGCGCCGCAAGGTACTGGTCGTAGGACGGCTGGTCGTACGGAATGAGCGTATTGGTCTGGTCGTTTCCGCCGTAGAGGAAAAGGCACACGAGGGCCCGGTAGCCCGGGGCGGTCTGCGCCGAGGCAGCGCCGATCGCGGCGAGGTTGAGCGCGAAAGGACCGGCCACCCCCGCCATGGACATGAGCGAAGCGGTCTTGAGGAATTGGCGGCGGGATGCGCGCGTGATCATGGGCAAGCTCCCAGGGCTATTTCTGCACGAGGTAGTCTGACGACGACACGGTGAAGAGCACCGCGAGGTTCACGCGGTTCTGCCGGGCGGTCGTCTGGTTGGTAGCGGGCATCGCGATCGAATTGACCGCATTGCGGATCAACACCCTCGTGTCCGCGCTCATCCTGCCGGCGGTGAGGAGCAGGTCGACGCGGTCGATCAGCCGGTCGGCGTCGTCGGCGAGCGCCAGCTCGGCGGTGTAGTCCGGTTGGATGTCGCGCGGGCTGCCCGACCCGAGGCCGTTCTGGACCGCCGAGCGCATGAAATTCGAATAGCCGACGACCGAGACCTCGTTGACGATCTGTAGCTCCGGGGCGACCAGTCCTGCCGTCGCGATGGAGGTGTTCGGGGGCACGTACCCCGGCCGGTAGAAATTGAACACCGTCGGAGAGCGCATCGCCGATTGGCCGAGCGACGTCGTGGCGTCGTCGGTGACGCCGAGCAGGAAATTGCCCGAGGCGGAGCGCGCGTTGAAAGCGCGCATCCAGTGCGCACCCCGGAGAATGGGCTCGCGCACCTTGCCGAAAGTCGGGTCGGCGAGCCGCACCGCCGTCCGCGCTTCCGTGTCCAGCAGGATCGCCGCGACGGTGGCGCGCAGGTCGCCCCGCTGGCCGGTGCCGGTGCTCCAGAGCCCTGAGGTGAAGCGTCCCGCGCCGAACGCCTGGGCGACGCGCGCGACGTAAGCCGGCGTGGGGTTGCTGGTCACCAGGCGCTGGATGAGCTGCCGCGATATGAATGGGCCGACGTTCGGATGGCTCGCGATCTCGTCGAGCGCGATGCGCAGATCGCCGTCGGGATCAGCGGTCGCGCTCGCGGAGATCACCGCCGTGAGAAAGCGCTTCTCCGAAATCGAGTGAAAGCGCGGGTAGCTCTGCATGAAGAGCACTTCGCGGTCCGGATCCTGCATGCCGCCGCCGTTGAAACGGGTGTCGGACTTGTCCGGGCCCGCCCAGCTGAACCCTGTGAATACGCGCGACAGGCCAACGATATCGCCGCTGTCATAAGTCTCCACCGGCTGCCCGTTGACGAGCTTCGGCGTGCCGTCCGGGTTCAATTCGTAGAGCCCGATCGAAAAGAGCTGCATGACCTCGCGGGCGTAATTCTGGTCGGGCACGCGATTGCGCGCCGGATCCTCCTTCTGGTTGCGCAGGTGCGAAAGGTAGAGGCCCATCATCGGATGGAGCGTGACCTCATTGAGCAGCTGACGGTAGTTGCCGAAGGCATTCCGACCGAGCAAGTCGAGATAGGAAGCGACGCCGCGCTTGAACTCGGAAACGGTCGAATCCTGGAGCGAGACCACGAAGATCTGCGACAGCGCGAACGCGACCCGCCGGCGCAATTGGTCCTGACCCGTCGCGGCTTCCCTCCAGAACGTGTTCATCACGTGGCTGTCGTCGAGACTCTGACCGACGGGGAGGCCCGCGCTCACGGCGTTGATGTACGCCTCGTGCGAGCGGCCCGGCATGAGGAACTGGTCCTCGAGCCACGCGCTGTAGCCGTAGGTCTTGAGCTTGTTGACCTCGGCCTCGGTCGCGCCGAAAGAGGCTTGATTGAGGAAGCGCGCCGCGTCCGTGGCGGTCGGTAGCGGATATGCAGACGGAGGCACGCTCGAAAGATCGCCCCCGCTCCCCTGCGGGCTGTCCGACTTGGAGCACCCGCCGACTAGACAGGCCAGTGCGACGGCGAAAAGGGCGGTGCAGATATGATGGAGGCTGACTCCCGCCTGCAGTCCGCCGAAGTCAGGGTCCGGGCGCTGCGTGGAATCCAGAGCGGTTGCGTGTCGTAACATCGCTTGCACCCTCGATGTGGTGGCCTCCCCTTTTGGTCACGCGATCTTAGGCAAACGTCGCACGTATTATCGCCCTGCGGGAGTCCGGGCGGCGTGGCAATGCTGCGATCCGTGTGACGTATTTCCGTTTATTCCCGTGGATTCTGCCGTTCTCCCGTGGGGAAAAGGTGGTTCACGAGCTCCTCAGGCCGCTTTCTTCCGATTTTTCTCCAGCCAGCCGTCGACCAAGGCGACGGTCTGATCGACCGCAGCCAAGCGCATGCCTTTCTGCGCCGCGATGGTCTGCACCAGGCGGTCGGTGCGCTCGATGTTGGGCGCCCCGTTTGCGAGAGCCCGCGCCGCGGAGGACGGGGTCAGGAGCGAGAGCGCTGCGCTGGCGTACTTTTCGAACGGCACCAGGTCCCTCTCGTTCGCGCCCAGGGACACGCACAGCTTTTCCACCCAGTTGTATACAGAGCGCGAGGCTTCCAGGTCGCTGTGCACGGCGTCCTTGATGGGGCGCATGCCGTCTTTCTGGACGCAGCGATAGTTGCCGGCGAGCAACATGGCCCACTTCGCCAGCGGCACGAAGACCGAGTCGTGCACCTTGAGCTTGACGGGCAGCTCGATCCCGTCGAAGCGCGCCGCTTCGATGTCCGACTCGAGTCGGCGGAGGATGGCGGTATGGGTCTCCGAATCGAAGCGCGCCGACTTGAAGTTGGTCGGGAGCCTCACTTGCAGCACGTTCACCTTTTCCTCCGGCGGGCGGAACGCCTGCGGGTCCGGGCTGCACAGCGTGACGAGCTTCGGATCGAAGGCGTCCCATACGCTTGCGTCGGTGTAACAGCTCCGCAAGGCATCGGCATCGATGCCCGGAATGCGCTTGAGATACGGCAGCGGCGGCATGTTCATGATCGACATGCAGGGCGCTTTGGCTTTGGCCACCGCGGCGAGCAGCTCGCGCACGCCGGGCGAACGGTACTGCGGCTCCTGCATGGCGAGCGCGACCAGATCGTAGTCGGAGGGATTGACCCCGGCCGTGCCGCCCGCGGACATCCTGCCCGGAAGTTTCTTCGAGTTGATCTCGACGAGCCCATCGCGGCCCTTGACCGGCATGCGCACGATCGCGCCTTCCTTGTTGATCAGGTCGGCTTCGGCGGGCAGGCAGATCAGATGCACTGCGTGTCCCGCAAGCGCGAGCTTGGTCCCGAGAAGCGAACCGTACGAGGCGCCCATGATCAGAGTTTTGTATTTGGTGCCCATGAAATCAACTCCTCCTTTTATGCGCGCCACTCTTACGAAGTGTGGGATGGTAGTCAGTTCGCTGCTATAGAGCAATCATGACGGGAGCATTCGGGTTGCGGCGCTGCGTCATTGGACAAGCCCGGTCGCGCTGAGTTACGGTAAGCGGTCAACCAGCACGGAGGAGAGAGGCAAACATGCAGGGCAAGAACGTCAGGGTTCGTTCGAGCGAGGGGGGCGAGTTCGATTGCTATCTGGTCACGCCCCGCGCCGGCGCAAAGGTTCCGGCGATCGTGATCGCTTCCGCCGTGCACGGCGTAAACGCGGACGTCCGCGCGATCGCCGACGAGTTCGCCTCGCAGGGCTTTCTCGCGGCGGCGCCCGATCTGTTCTGGCGCTCGATCCCGGGGCCGCTCGGGCGCGACGACGATCGTACGAAGCAGCGCTCGCAGCCGCGCCTCGCGAAAATCAAGCTGGGTGAAGCCGATCTCGCCGATATGCTCGCCGGGCTTCGCAAGGAGCCGCTGTGGAACGGGCGCGCCGCGGTGATGGGCCTGTGCTACGGCGGGCCCTACGCGATCCTCGGGCCGAAGCGCCTGGGCTACGACGCGGGCATCTCCTGCCACGGCTCGCAGATGCTCGATTACATCGGGGAGCTCGAGGGCCTAGCGCGGACCGTCTGCATCATCTGGGGCGACGAGGACCACCAGGCGCCTGCCGAAGTGCTAGCTGCCTATCGCGGCGCGGCCGCGCGCATGAAGAACCTGGAACTGCACGTATTTCCCGGCGTGCTGCACGGCTACATGATGCCGGACAACGCGAAGGCCTTTCATCGCGAAACGCGCGAATTCTCCATTGAGCGCGCGCTCGCGATCCTCGACGGCCTTCGCGACGGGGAGATCGGGCAGCGGCGCAAGGCGGTGTGATGAAACGTTCGCAGCGCGGCCTGAGCTCGTTCGGCATGCTCGTCGTTCTCGCGCTCGCCGTCGCGGCGGGCTATTACGCCTATAAGGCGGTCTCGGGCGAGGACGCGGCGCCCAGCTGCAAGGGCGCCTTCACCGCCTGCATGCAGAAGTGCCGGCGCACCACAACCGAAGCCCCCGCCGCTCAGGCCTGCCAGGAAGGCTGCCAGCGAGACCTCACGGCGTGCGAACGACCGGGCAGGTGAAGACCGGCGGCCCGCTCCTATTCGGTCGGCCGCAGCTCAAAGCGCTCGAAGCTTCCGGGAATTTCAGATACCTCGACTTCGGTCACGTTCGCACCGCGCGGCCCGCGGCGCGCCCAGGCGAGGATTGCATCGACTGCGTCCGTCGCGCCGTCCACCACCGCCTCGACCGTCCCGTCGCGGCGGTTCCTCACCCAGCCGGTGACGCCGAGCCGCTCGGCCTCCTCGCTCATCGAGTAGCGGAATCCCACGCCCTGGACGCGTCCGGAGATCACCAGGTGTTTCGGCATCCGCTGATTTTCTAATCCCGGCGGGTTCGCGTAAAGTGAGCGGCGTCGACGATTGTCAAAGGAGCATGCCGTGAGATTCGCAGCGAAACTGTTCGCCATCCTCGCGCTGTCCATTGCGGCGTCCGCCGCCTGGGCGCAGGAGAAGGTCGTTTACCATTTCGACGGCGGCCTGGAGCAGGCGACCAAGGGCCTGCGCAACATCAACAATCATCTCGAAGTCGATCCCAGGGCGAGGCTCATCGCAGTGACCCACGCCGACGGCGTCGATTTCCTGATGGAAGGCGCCAAGGACCGCCTCGGGCCTTTCGACGCGCGCGTGCAGGACCTGATGGGGAAGGGCGTGAAGTTCCAGGTGTGCGAGATCACGCTGCGCAACCGCAAGCTGAAGAAGGACCAGTTCATCCTCGGCGTCGAGTTCGTGCCCTCGGGCGTGGTGCAGATCACGCATCTGCAGCAAAAGGAAGGGTACGCTTACCTGAAGCCTTGAGCCGCTCAGGAGAACGCTTTCATCGCCTCGGGGCTGCGCAGGGTCACGATGGTCGCGGCGCAGATCGCGATGACCGGGATCAGGATCAGCGTGATGCCGCCGATCGCCCCCAGCCAATTGACCGGCGGCTGCGGCGGGTCGGGCTGCGTGAGGGCGTAAAGTCGGGAAGCCGTGGAGAGCAGCAGCAGCACGATCAGCGCCCAGCAAAAGAGCTCCAGCAGATATCTTCCCCACGGTTGCAGGCGGATCACGCCGATCCCTCCTGCGAGCCCCAGCACCCAGATCGCCGCGAGCACCAGATCGTTCCAGATGCTGTAGCTCAGGTAGCGCCGCTGGAGATCTCCCGCAGTTGCGAGCATCACGATCAGCGCGGAGCCCAACACAATCGCGCCGGCCGAAGTGAGCGTGAAGAACCAGCCGATGAACGCGAGAGAGAGTTCCATCGCTTCAGCGGCCCGGTGTTATCGCGGTGAGAATCCCCTGCAGGATCGCGACCGGGGTCGGCGGGCAGCCGGGAACGGCGACATCCACCGGGATCACGTTCGAGACGCGGCCGCAGCTCGCGTAGCTCTCACCGAAGATTCCGCCCGTGCAGCCGCAGTCGCCGATCGCGACCACCAGCTTAGGGTCGGGAGTGGCCTCCCAGGTGCGCTTGAGCGCGGTCTCCATGTTGCGCGAGACCGGGCCCGTCACCAGGAGCATGTCCGCGTGCCGCGGGCTCGCGACGAACTTGATGCCGAGACCCTCGAGATTGTAATAGGGGCTGTTCATCGCGTGGATCTCGAGCTCGCAGCCGTTGCACGAGCCCGCGTCCACGTGACGGATCGCGAGCGCGCGGCCGAAGTGCTTGAGGATCACCTGCCCGAGCCGCTGCTCGAGCTGACGCAGCGCGGCGTCCGGAAGCGGAGCGGGCTCGCTGACGATGCCCGTCTTCGCGATTTGTTTCAGCAGTTGATACATTTCACAAATCCACGCCGCTGTAACTCAGGTTGAACGACTTGTTGATGAGCGGGAAGTCCGGAACGATGTTGCCGTGCACCGCGTGCTCGAGGAGCGGCCAGTTCTGCCAGGAGGGATCGTGCGGATGCAGGCGGTGGATGCGGTTCGCCGCGGCGGTCTCCAGCGCGATCAGCACCTCTCCGCGCCAGCCTTCGATCCAGCCCAGGCCGCGCGCGCCCGCAGCAGCCGCCGCGACCGGCGCGCGGATGTCCCCGGGAGGCAGCTGCTGCACGAGCGCCTGCACGAGGCGCATCGATTCGAAGACCTCATCGAAGCGCACCGCGACGCGCGCCGCCACGTCGCCGCGGGTGTGCGAAGCCGCGCGCGGATCGAGCTGCTGATAGGGCGGGATTGCGTAGTCGACGCGCAGATCGCGCGCGATGCCGCTCGCTCGGCCGGCAAGCCCGGTGAGGCCCATGCGCTCGGCGAGCGCGGGCGTCACCTGTCCGGTCATGATGAAGCGGTCCTGCGCGCCTGCGTGCTCGTCGTAGATCGATTTCAAGGTCGCGACCTCGCGCTCGATTCTCTCGAGGTGCGCGGTCAGGGATTCGCCCGCGACGCGCGGCAGATCCTTCGCGACACCGCCCGGTACGATCGCGTCCATCAGGTAGCGGTGGCCGAAGAGTTGCGCGTGGGTCCGCAGCAGGTCTTCCTTCAGCCGCCAGAACTGGCAAAAGCCGAACGAAAGCGCGACGTCGTTGCCGAGATAGCCCAGGTCGCCGAGGTGATTGGCAATACGCTCGAGCTCGAGCAGGATGCCGCGCAGCGCAAGCGCCCGGGGCGGCGGCTCGGTCCCGGTGGCGCCTTCGACTGCCATTGCGTACGCCCAAGCGTAGGCGACCGTGGAGTCGCCGGAGACTCGGCCCGCGAGCTTCGCGCCCTCTTCGAGCGTCATCTGCTCGAAGCGCTTCTCGATGCCTTTGTGCGTGTAGCCGAGCCGCTCCTCCAGCCGAAGGATCTTTTCGCCGACGATCGAGAAGCGGAAGTGCCCCGGCTCGATCGTGCCGGCGTGGACCGGACCGACCGGGATCTCGTGCACGCCTTCGCCCTCGACCGGGATGAACGGATAGCGGTCCGGGCCTTGAGCGAAGCGGGCAGCGGCCTCGACGTTCTTGCGCAGAGGAAACGCGCTTTCAGGCCAGGCCCCGTGCCGCAGCCACTTGCGCCGGTCGGCGTCCACGGAAGGGATGATCCCGAGCAGATCGGCAGCGGCGCGCTGCATGCGGTTTGCGCTCGGGTAGATGTCGGCGATTCCGGGATAGCGCGGGTCCTCGCGCGAAAGGGGGACGCTCAACCAGAGCAGGCCCGAGGGGAAGCCGAGCGCGAGGTGCAGCGCGTAGCCGGCGCGGCGCGGGGTCTCGTCGCTGCCCCACAGCGCGACGAGACGCGCCTTGCGCGCGCGGGCCTGCTCGCAGATGCCGCGCAGCTCCCCCGCCGGGATCGAGGCGCAGAACGCGGGTATCGCGGCCGCGAGCGGCGTGGCGTCGAGTCCCAGCTCCTTGAATGCTTTACTCATGATCAACCGATCAGCGCCGCCGCCTGGCGATACCAGCCGACGAGATAGGGCGGAATGTAGAGGCCCAATGCGAGCACGATCGCGAGGTGCACGAACACGGGCACGAGCGCAGGGCCGCGCGGCAGCCGCTGCGCCGTGGTTTCGCCGAACACCATCGGCTGTACCTTGCCGAAGATGGACGCAAAGGCGACGACTAGCGCAACCAGCAGGAAAGGCGTCGCCCAGGAGTGCTCGTGCATCGCGGTCGTGAGCACCAGGAACTCGCTCGTGAATACGCCGAAAGGCGGAAGCCCGAGGATCGCAAGGCTCCCCAGCACCAGGCCCCAGCCAATGGTCGGGCTCGTCTGGATCAGGCCGCGGATCGAGTCCATGTTCTGCGTCCCGGTGGCCTGCGAGGCGTGACCGACGGTGAAGAAGATCGCGCTCTTGGTGAGCGAGTGCACGGTCATGTGCAAGAGGCCCGCAAATGCCGCCACCGCGCCGCCCATGCCGAAGGCGAAGGTCATGATGCCCATGTGCTCGACCGATGAATAGGCGAACATGCGCTTGATGTCGCGCTGCCTGGAAAGGAAGAACGCCGCAACGACGACCGAGAGCAGCCCGAAACCCATCATCAGGCCGCCCGAGAAATTCCGCCCGAGCGCTCCGTCGACGAGCACTTTGCTGCGCACCACCGCGTAGAGCGCGACGTTCAGGAGCAGCCCCGAGAGCACCGCCGAGATCGGGGTAGGCCCTTCGGCGTGCGCGTCGGGCAGCCAGTTGTGCAGCGGCACGAGGCCCACCTTGGTGCCGTAGCCGACCAGGAGGAACACGAACGCGAGCGAAAGCACCGTGGGCTCGAGCTGGCCGCGCACCTCGTGAAGATGCGTCCACAGGAGCGCAGTGCCGCCCGGGCCGAGCACTTTCTCCGCGGCGAAATAGAGGAGGATCGTTCCGAAAAGCGCCTGCGCGAGGCCGACCGAGCAGAGAATGAAGTACTTCCACGCCGCCTCGAGGCTCGCCGGGGTACGGTACAGGCTCACGAGCAGCACGGTCGAGAGCGTCGCGCCTTCCATCGCCACCCACAGGACTCCGACGTTGTTCGAGAGCAGGCACAGCAGCATCGTGAAGGTAAACAGCTGGTACATGCTGTGATAGAGCCGCAGCCGTGCCGCGTTGACCCGGCCGTGGTCCTGCTCGGTGCGCATGTAGGGCCGCGAGAACAGCGCCGTGGTGAATCCGACGAAGGCGGTGAGCGCGACCAGGAACACATTGAACGGATCGACGAAGAATTGTTCCCTGAGCAGGCCCGCCAGCACCGCCACAAGCACGTTGGACGGATCGACGACGAACCGCTCCCCCAGCCAGACCATAGGCCCGCCGGCGATGACCCGGGCCGTGAGCAGCGTCGTGGCGAAGAAGGTCGCGAAGCTCATGGTCGCGTTCAGCTCGGGCGCCCAGCCCCGGTGGCCGGTGAGGGCGAGCAACAGCGCGCCGAAAAGCGGGAGGCCGAGGACGATCGCGATTTCCAAGCTAGTCCTCCTTCAGCTTTTCCATATGCCGGATATCGAGGCTGTCGAAACGCTCGCGGATATGGAAGAAGAAGATGCCGAAAATGAAGGTGCCGACCAGCACGTCGAGCGCCACGCCCAGCTCCACCACCAGCGGCATGCCGTAAGTGGCGCTGGTGGCGGCGAAGAAAAGCCCGTTTTCCATCGCCAGAAAGCCGATGACCTGCGGCACCGCCTTCTGGCGCACGATCATCATCAGGAAGGAAAGGAGCACGCTCGCGAGCGCGATGCCCAGAGTCGAGCGCGTGAGCGTGGTCGCCATCTGCGAGATCGGCGTGGCCAGCGCAAAGGCGAAGATCACCAGGCCGATCCCGATCAGCATCGTCGTCGGGATATTGATCAGGGTTTCGATGTCCCAGCGAACGAACAGACGGTCGATCAGCCGGTGCAGCACCCAGGGGATGAGGATCACCTTGAGCAGCACGGTGAGCAGCGCCGAGTAGTAGAGGTGCGTCTGGCCGGTCGACCAGGCGACGATCGCCGTGGAGGCGGCGAGCGCCGCGCCCTGCCAGGCGAGCAGCTTGATGAGCGTTAGCACGCGCCGCTGCGACAGCATCGCGAACGCGATCAGCAGGAGGAACGCGGCGAGCACGTTCACGAGCTCGGCTAGGATAGTGATTCCCACTTCAGCCTTTCACCAGGAAATGAGTCAGCATGCCGAGCACGGCGAGCAGGAACGCGGTGGACAGGAACTCCGGCGCGAGGAAGAGCCGCAGCTTCGCGAGCAGCGCCTCGATCAGCGCGAGGCCGGCGCCGGCGAGCGCGAGCTTGCCCGCGAGCGCAGCAAAAGCGTACGGCAGCGCCGACCAGTCGCCGGCATTGGCGATGCCCCAGGGAGCGAATAGCGCGATCCCGATCGTCATGTAAGCGAAGAGCTTGATCGCGACCGCCCACTCGATCAGCGCGAGATGCCGCGCCGAGTACTCGAGGATCAGGGCTTCGTGCACCATGGTGAGCTCGAGATGGGTGGTGGGGTTGTCGATCGGGATGCGGGCGTTCTCGGCGAGGAGCACCATGAGAAAGGCCACCGCTGCGAAGGCGAGGCTCGGGTAGAGGGCGAACTCGCGGTGCGCGAGGGTGTCGACGATGGTGGTGAGCTGGGTGGAGCCGGAGATGAAGGCCGCGGTGAACAGCGTCATCAGCATCGCCGGCTCGGCGAGAAAGCCGATCAGCATCTCGCGCCGCGCGCCCAGGCCGCCGAACGAGGTGCCGATGTCCATCGCGGCGAGCGCCGAGAACATGCGCGCGAGAGCGAATACGCCCACCAAAGCGATGATGTCCGCAGCGGGGGCGAAGGGGAGGCCGGTCGCGAGCACCGGAACGATGCCCGCGGCGAGCCACATGCAGCCGAACAGGATGTACGGGGTCCAGCGGAAAATCGGCGACGCGTCGTGCGCGAACACCGCGTCCTTGTGGAAGAGTTTCGCGAGCGTGAAATAAGGCAGCAGGATGGAAGGCGCCGAGCGGTTCTGCAGCCAGGCGCGGCACTGGTTCACCCAGCCCGTGAGGAGCGGCGCGGCGAGCACGACGAACACCGATTGCAGGATCTGGAAAGCGATGCCGGCGGCGCTGCTCATCGCACGAACACCAAGAGCGCAATCAGGGTGATGAAGCTGTAGAGCAGGTAGATGCTGATCCGGCCCTGCTGCAGCAGCGCGATCTTCGAGGAGACGAACTCGGCCGCCCGCGCCACGGGCAGGTACAGCCAGTACCAATGGCGGTCCTCGACCTTGAGCGTGTATCTCGGCTCGGAGTCGTCGGGACCCGGCAGCCGGCGATCGATGCGGTAGAGCGGGCCGAAGACGTGTCGGATCGGCTGGCCGAAGGCGTCCGCTGTGTCCTGCATTCGCGAAGTCTGCTCGGGATAACCGCAGTCCCAGGGAGGGGCGAAGCGCGCGCGGCCGTGATAGAAGCGGCGAACCAGCAGGAACGCGAGCAGGGTCGCTAGAGCGATGACCACGAGAAAGATGACGGGCGAATAGCTCGCCTGCCCGGCGGCCGTCGGCACGAGCCACAGCCAGCCCGAACCGGCGAGCGCCTGCTCGGACAACCCCTGTCCGGTCAGCGAGACGCCGACGCGGTTCAGCATCAGCAGGAACGAGCTCGGGAAAAGTCCGAGCACGAAGCAGCCTGCGGCAAGCCAGGCCATGCCGTAGCGTTCCATCCTGCCGGCGTCGCCGGCGTGCGGCACAGGCGTGCGATGAGCCGGCTCGCGCGGCTGGCCGAGAAACGCGATGCCGTAGACCTTGACGAAGCACATCGCGGTCAGGGCGCCCGCGAGGGCGAGAGTCGCGGCGAAAAGCGGCAAGAGACTCCGCACGACGCCGTGCTGAAGGATCGTCGCTTGCAGGGCGGCCTGGAAGGTCAGCCACTCCGAGACGAATCCGTTCAAGGGCGGCAACGCCGAGATGGCGAGCGCGCCGATCAGGAAATAGAACGCGGTCCTCGGCATGTCGCGGATGAGGCCTCCCATGTCGTTCAGGTTGCGCAGGCCCGTGGCGTGAAGGATCGAGCCCGCTCCGAGAAAAAGGAGCCCCTTGAACACGGCATGGTTGAGCGTGTGGTAGAGCGCGGCGATCAGGGCAAGCACGCCGGCTGCCGCGTGGCCGAAACCGATGAACACCATGGACATCCCCAGGCCGAGCAGGATGATGCCGATGTTCTCGACCGAATGGTAGGCGAGCAGGCGCTTCAGATCATGCTGCATGAGGGCGTAGAGCACGCCGAAGAGCGTCGTGGCCGCGCCGATCGTGAGCACCACCATTCCCCATTCCCAGCGCACGTTGCCGATCAGGTCGAAGATCACCCGCACCATGCCGTAAATGGCGGTCTTGATCATGACGCCGCTCATCAGCGCGGACACCGGCGAGGGTGCGGCCGGATGCGCCTCCGGGAGCCACGCGTGGAGCGGGAGCATCCCGGCCTTGGCGCCGAAGCCGAAGAACGCGAGCAGGAAGGCCACGGTCGCCCACGCGGGCTGCAGCTGAGCGGCGCGCAGCGCGTCGAACGTGTAGTCGCCGCGGCCGCCGTGCAGAACGCCGAAGCAAAGCAAAATCGCGATCGCTCCCAGATGCGCGATCAGAAGGTACAGGAACCCCGCGCGACGGATCGCCGGCAGATGGTGATCGGTGATGACCAGAAAATACGAGGAAAGCGCCATCGTTTCCCAGGCCACCATGAAGAGATACGCGTCGTCGGCGAGCAGCACGAAGGCCATGCTGGCGAGGAAAACGTGGTACTGCAGGCTGATGAGCGTGAGGCGTCCCGAGGGCTCGTTGCCGAAATAACCGGCGGCGTACACGGAGATGCCGGCCGAGACCGAACCGAGCAGCATCAGGAAAAATCCCGCGAGGGGGTCGATACGCAGATGGAAGGGCAGATCGGGCAGCCCGAGCGGCAGCGTCAGGGACTGCGAGGGCAGCCACACCGCCTGCAATCCGAACGCAGCGAGGGCGACGCCGGCGGCCGCGCCCAGCGGAAAGGCGATTCGTCTCGCGAAAAATGCGTTGTTCGTCGGGATCAGCCCCAGCACGGCCACCGCGAGCCAGCCGACCGCGACCAGAAGCGAGCCCGCGAGGGGCGAGGAAGCCATGCTCATTCTTACTTGACCTTCATCCCGGCTTGCGCGCCGCTGTCGGGGGAGAGGAGGAATAGTCCCGGCCCTTCACCGGATGCGGCTAGAACCATCCCTTCCGACACACCGAATTTCATCTTGCGCGGCGCGATATTCGCCACCATCACCGTGAGCCGGCCTTCGAGCTTCGACGGATCGTAGGCCGACTTGATGCCGGCGAACACCGTGCGCATCCCGTCGCCGATGTCGAGCGTGAGCTTCAGGAGCTTGTCCGCGCCGTCGACGTGCTCGGCTTTGACGATTCTGGCGATGCGGAGATCGACTTTGTTGAAGTCGTCGATGGAGATGACTCCTTTTACCGCTGCCGCGGGAGAGGGCTGGGGTGAGGGTGCGGTCATGGTTGTTTCCTTGCCGACGTCAAACAGTGCGTCGAGCTGTTTCTCCTCGACGCGGTTTATCAAGTGTTGGTACGGCTTGATCTGCGTGATCGACCTACTGAGGTCACCCCATAGCAGGCGATGATCCAAGCCGAAAAAATCAACGACCCGCCGCGCAGTGTCCGGCAGGATGGGCGCAATGTAGTACGTCAATATTCGAAAAGCATTCATGCAATCCGAGCAGAGCACATGAAGGTCACCGCCGGGTCTGGGATTGTTTTTCGCCATTTCCCAAGGCTTATCTTCGTCGATCTGTCGATTGATCAGGTCGGCGACGCGCATGATTTCGCGAATGGCCTTTCCGAACTCGCGGTCTTCATACGCATCTCGAATAAGTTCTTCCGATCCGTAGGCAATCATTGAGTATCTTCGGGATCGAACCAATTCGCTTGGGTCTTCTTCAAGGACCTTTCCTTGGAAGTATTTGTTTAGGATCGCCGCGTAGCGACTAACGATGTTCACATACTTGCCGACGAGGTCACTGTTTATCCGCGCCATGAAATCATCCGGATCGAAATCGATGTCCTCGACGTTCGCATTGAGCTTCGCGGCGATGTAATAGCGCAGCCATTCCGGATTCATTCCGAGCTTGAGATAGCGCAACGGGTCGATGCCCGTGCCGCGGCTCTTCGACATCTTGTCGCCCGAGACGGTGATGAAGCCATGGACGTAGACATGGTCCGGCGCCTTGTAGTCGGAGAAGTGGAGCATGGCGGGCCAGAACAGCGTGTGGAAATAGATGATGTCCTTGCCGATGAAGTGGATCATCTCGGTGCCGCCGCCGGGCTTCACGAACGCGGTGAAGTCGATTTGCTTGCGGGCGCAGTAGTTCTTCAGGCTCGCGAAGTATCCGATCGGGGCGTCGAGCCAGACGTAGAGGTATTTCTCTTCCTTGATATCGGGGATCCGGATTCCGAAATAAGGCGGGTCGCGCGAGATGTCCCAGTCGGCTAGAGTCTTGTCGCCTTTGCCTTCGAGCCATTCCTTCGCCTTGTTCGCGACTTGAGGCTGCAGGCGGTCTGACTTGTTGATCCACTCGCGCAGGAATGCGGTGCACTTCGGATCGGAAAGTCTGAAGAAGTAGTGCTCAGATGATTTGAGCACCGGCTTTGCACCTGACAGGGTCGAGTACGGATTTTTGAGCTTCGTCGGCGAGTAGACGGTACCGCAGTTTTCGCACGCGTCCCCGTACTGATCCTTCGCGCCGCAGTTCGGGCACTCGCCCTTGATGTAGCGATCGGCGAGATACATGCCCTTCACCGGATCGAAGAATTGCTCGACCGCCTTCTTGTAGACCAGACCCGCTTTGTCGAGCTTGCGGTAGATGTCCTGCGAGAGCTCGGTATTTTCTTTCGAGTGGGTCGAGTGCCAGTTGTCGAATTCGATGTGGAATCCGTCGAGGTATTGCTTGCGCCCCTTGGCGATTTCCGCGATGAATTGCTCAGGCGGCTTCCCCGCCTTCTCCGCCGCCAGCATGATCGGCGCGCCGTGAGCGTCGTCGGCGCCGATGAAGTGCACTTCGTGGCCCTGCATGCGCTGGAACCGCACCCAGATGTCGGCCTGGATGTATTCCATGATGTGGCCGATGTGGAACGGGCCGTTCGCGTAGGGAAGAGCGGTGGTGACGAACAGCCGGCGGGACATGCTGACTTTCAAAAAACCGTCATTTTACCGCCTCGCACCGGTCTCCGGCGCGGCACGACGCTTATGCCAGGACGATCGCCGTCGCGATGACCAGCGCCACGACCACCGTTGCGGCGAAGATCACGTTTTCGCGCTGCCCCCACGGCCGATCTCCGGGGCGCAGCGCCCGGTCGCGCGATATCGACGTCGCCGAAATGGATTTGGTCGAAACGAACTCGGTCGTCCCGTCCGCGCCGATCTGACGCATCAGGCGCTGCGTCGCTTCCTGAGAATCGAACGCGCGCGAGATGCCTTTGGTCGGCGAGGGCACCGACGCGACCTCTTCGCCCGATTCCCCTCCCTGATTCTGCGCAATCGGGGCTGTCGCGCCCTGGGGCGCCACCGGAATCGGGGGGCGCGTCGTTGCGAGGACCGGGCCCGCGCCTTGCTGGCTCGTTTCCATCTGCAGCCTGCACTCGCGCAGGTCGTTCGCAAAATCGGCCGCGCTCTGGTAACGCGCCTCCGGGGCCTTGGCGAGCACCTTGGCGATGATGTAGTCGAGCATCACCGGCACTTGCTGATTGGCCGAGCTGGGCGGCGCCGGATCGTGGTTGGTGATCTGATACATCAAGGCGCTCAGGCCTTCTCCGTTGAAGGGGGTGGCCCCGGTCAGGCACTCGTAGAGGATGACCCCGAGCGAAAAGATGTCGGAGCGATGGTCGGCGCGCTTTCCCACAACCTGCTCGGGCGAGATGTACTTGGGCGAGCCCATGATCACGCCGGTCTGGGTGCGCGTTTCGCTCGAGCGCATGCGGGCAATGCCGAAGTCGGCGATTTTCGCTCGCCCTTCCGGCGTGATCATGATGTTGGCTGGCTTGATGTCCCGATGCACGACCTGGTGCTGGTGGGCGTAGGCGAGACCCTCGCCGACCTGGGCGGCGATGTCGACCGCCTGCACGACTGCAAGCGATTGCCCCTGGGCGAGCAGCTCGCGCAGTTCGCGGCCCTCGACGTACTCCATGGCCATGTACACCAGGTGCCCGCTCTTTCCGATGTCGTAGATGATGATGATGTTCGGATGGTTGAGGCTGCCCGCTGCTTTGGCCTCGGTGTAGAAGCGCGCCTCGTACTCCGCCATGCCCTCGTGCCCGGCCTCCTCCGTGTTGATGGTCTTGATCGCCAGGATGCGGTTGAGCATGGGATCGTTCGCGCGATACACCACGCCCATCGCGCCTTTGCCCAGCTCGGCGACGATCTCGTAGCGGCCCAGCAGCCAGGGCTCGGTCATGGTCGGGCTATTTCTTCGGCTTCACGCTGCGGAATGCGGGACCCCAGATCGGGTGTCCGGTCTCGTCGTCCCGGAGGTCGAATGAGGAATCGACCTCCAGCGCCATTCTGAATTCGTCGCGGCACTGCTGAATCCGGCCGGAGGCGCAATGGATAAATGCAAGGTATTTGTGGGCGCTCGCCCGATTGGACGTGCCGCGCAGGCCGGCGTCGAGGCTCAGCTGCAGCAGTCTCGCGGCGTAGACGTGCTCGCCGTCCTCGAAGGCTCTTATTCCGAATCCAAGTTCCGTCTCGCCCTTGTTCGAGAACGTCCCGCATCCGGCCATCACCAGGCAAACGAGCAATGACGCGAGAGAGCGATAAACAGCCATAGCTCCTTTAGCGGCGGAATCGGTGCGTGATGCTGAGCTCCGTGCCCGGCTTAAGTTCGACGGTCTCGCTGTGGGCCGGAAACGACCCGTTCCTCAACTCTACCCGATGTTTGCCTGGCCTGAGGGGGATAGCTCGCAGCGGCGGACTGACCCCTTGCCTCGTCCCGTCCACGAAAACCTCGGCCCAGGGCAGGGCAACGATATTGAGCGTGGCTTCGCGTGGGGGGGCGGGGATTGTTGCGACGAACTCCGGTTCCCTTGGCCTTAGCGGCGACGCGACCTCCTTCGCTTTGAGCGCTGCTTCGGTCTCGTTCACTCTTGCCGTTTGCACCGGCGCGCCGGCTTGGGGGGTTGCGACTGCTTCCCTCGCCCTGCGTGCTGTTGCCGGTTCCCTGGCTTGCGGCGGCGCCTTCGACTCGTGCGCTTGCGGAGGCGCGGATTCGGGCGCCTCGACTTCGGGCGCCGCCGCCGGCGACGCCACCAACACCACCGTTCTCGCCTCGCCGTCCGAGTTCCGGTGGCCGCGCGCGATGACTCCGGTCCCGACGATCAGCGTAAACGCAAGCGGCGCGGCAACCAGCAACTTGCCGTTGACCGCCAGCGTGTCCGGCCAGGTCTTGGGCCGCAGCTTGAGAAATTTCGGGATGTGCAGCTTCGGAAGACGCAGGGTCGGTTTCGGTGCAGGCACGGGGACCGTGCGCCGCAGATTGCTCGGCGCCGAGCTGATCGCGTAGACCTCGTGCTCGCGCACGTGCTTGTCGGTCTTGGCTCCCTCGTAGTGAAACAGTTTCCCGTAGTCTTCGGACAGGCGCGCCATCACATCGTAATAGGAGCGCGAGACGAGGATCTGGCCCGGCTCGGCGAAGCTCATGACGCGCTGCGCGACGTTGATCCCGTCGCCGATGATGTTGGGCTGGCCGTTGATGTCCTTGACGAGCCTCACCGGCCCGAGGTTGACGCCGACGCGAATCTGCAGCTGCGGGCCGCTGGTGGCGTCCTGGCCGGCAACCGCATCGCGCAGGGTCATGCCCGCGAACAGGGTGTCTTCGGGGTCCCCGAGAAAGCTCACGGCCGCGCCGTCCCCCGTGTCGAGGATGATGCGGTCGTCGGTGGCGACGCCGGCGATCGCCTCGGTCAGGACGGCGTTGAAGCGTTCCTTCAGCGCGATTTGCTCGGCGACCGAGCGCTGCGAGTACTCGACAATGTCGAGAAAGAGCACGCTGCAGATGAATGTTCGATTGGTATGCTCCGCCATCTTTGTCCGCCTGCCGGGCCCTCCGCACACGTGTGCGGCCAGTGTTTCTCTTGGGGGCTCCATTCTACCGCGGCAGGGCTCGGGCGGGCGCCGGAAAGTTGCTAGAATATCAACCCATTGCCAGCCGGTAGCCTCCCGCGCGAGCGAATCGCGTGAACCACAATGTCAGTCACTCAGGAACAAGTTCACGGCGTGCTCAAGGAAGTGCTTGACCCGAATACCGGCAAGGATTTCCTCACCACCAAGTCGGCGAGAAACATCAAAGTGGAGGGCGGCAGCGTCTCGCTCGAGATCGAGCTGGGCTATCCTGCGAAAACTCAGCTCGATCCGATCCGCAAACTCATCGCGGGAAAACTCCGCGGCGTCCCGGGCGTTAGCGCCGTGAACGTCAGTGTCACGAGCAAGATCGTTTCCCACTCGGTGCAGCGCGGGGTCAAACTGATTCCCGGGGTGAAGAACATTGTCGCCGTCGCCTCCGGCAAGGGCGGGGTGGGGAAATCGACGACGGCCGTGAACCTGGCGCTTGCGCTCGCGGCCGAAGGGGCGAGCGTCGGGGTGCTCGATGCCGATATCTACGGGCCCTCGCAGCCGATGATGCTCGGCATCACCGGTCGACCTGAGTCCAAGGACGGCAAGACGCTCGAGCCGATGATGGGCCACGGCATCCAGGCGATCTCGATCGGGTTCCTCATCGACATCGATACCCCGATGGTTTGGCGCGGGCCGATGGTGACGCAGGCCCTCGAGCAACTCCTCAAGGACACCCGCTGGAAGGACGTCGATTACCTCATCGTCGACATGCCGCCCGGCACCGGTGACATCCAGCTCACGCTCGCGCAGAAGGTGCCGGTCACGGGGGTGGTCATCGTCACCACCCCGCAGGACATCGCTCTCATCGACGCCCGCAAAGGCCTCAAGATGTTCGAGAAAGTAGGCATTCCCATTCTCGGCGTCGTCGAGAACATGAGCACCCACATCTGCTCCCAATGCGGTCACGAGGAACACATCTTCGGGCAGGGCGGGGCGCAGCGCATGTGCAAGGAATACGGCACCGAGCTGCTCGGAGCACTGCCGCTCGACATCGCGATTCGCGAGCAGGCCGACTCGGGCAAGCCGACCGTGGTTGCCGACCCGGACGGCCGGGCGGCGGACATCTACCGCGCGATCGGGCGCAGGCTGGCGGTCAAGATCGCGGAATCCGCCAGGGACATGACCTCGAAGTTTCCGAACATCATCGTGTCCAAGAACACCTGAGGACTCACCGCCGATGAGCATCAAGTCGGACAAGTGGATCCGCCGAATGGCGGCCGAGCGCCGCATGATCGAGCCTTTCGAGCCGGGGCAGGTGAAAGAGGTCAACGGTCAGCGCATCGTTTCCTACGGCACGTCGAGCTACGGCTACGACATCCGCTGCTCGAATGAATTCAAGCTGTTCACCAATCTCAACTCGACCATCGTCGACCCCAAGAATTTCGACGACAAGTCCTTCGTGGACGTCAAAGGCGACTCCTGCATCATCCCGCCCAACTCCTTCGCCCTGGCGCGGACGGTCGAGTACTTCCGCATCCCGCGGAACGTGCTCACCATCTGCCTGGGGAAATCGACCTACGCCCGCTGCGGAATCATCGTCAACGTCACGCCGCTTGAGCCCGAATGGGAGGGGCACGTCACGCTGGAGTTCTCCAACACCACCCCGCTCCCGGCCAAGATCTACGCCAACGAGGGCGTGGCCCAGGTCATCTTCATCGAATCCGACGAAGTCTGCGAGACCTCCTACAAAGACCGCGGCGGGAAATACCAGGGACAGAAGGGCGTCACGCTGCCGAAGATCTAAACCGGTCAGGCGACTCCCCCACTCCCTATTGCGTTTAGGATCTGCGGGGCCTACCATACGTTGTGATCTCGGTACGGCGAAGCGAGCCGCCGGCGCGCGCGGGAGGCGTGCAAATGCCGAAAATTCCGCTTGATTTCAGAAACGCAATCCCTATAATCGCCTGCATACGGGCTCCGGTTCGGTTGTCTGCAAAGCGGACGGTCAAACCCGGGCCCGCTGCTTTTGGAGATCGGATTTTGAACTGCAAATCACCCGCAAAGGAGGTCATCATGACATGCAAAAGGGAGCACTACGGCTCGCAGGACTTTTTCGCACTCGACATTCCCGTAACCTAGGTTCGTCCTGGAGACCCAAACGATGCAGATGCGTGCAGGCGTAGCTAAAAAGACCATCCGATCCATCCGACAGCAGGCATTCGAAGCAACCCACCTCTTCGACTCGCACCCCGAGTCGAGCCTGGATTTCGAGAAAGTCCGGGCGGCAATCACAGACGGCTACAGCAAGCCGTTTCTCCTGATCGATTCCACGATCGTCCGCGAGAAGACGCGGCGTTTCACGGCGGCGATGCCGCGTGTGCTGCCGCACTACGCGATCAAGGCCAACCCGGATCCCCGCATCCTCAAGCTCATGCTCGAGGAAGGCGCCGGATTTGAGATCGCTTCCGTCGCCGAGCTGGACCTCCTGCTCGGGCTGGGCGTTCCCGGGGCTGACGTCTTCTACTCCAATCCGGTCAAATCGCGCGACCAGATCGCCTACGCCGCATCGAAGGGTGTCCGGTGGTACGTAATCGACTCGGTCGAGGAGCTGAAGAAAATCCAATCGATCAAGGCGGACGGCCAGCTCTACCTGCGGATCGATACCCCTAATATCGGCAGCGACTGGCCCCTCGCCGGCAAGTTCGGCGCCCACGCCTCCGAGGTGCGCGACATCGTCGTTGCGGCGGCGAGACTCAAGGTCGACCTCGCGGGCGTCGCCTTTCACGTGGGCTCGCAGTGCCGCAACCCCGAAAACTGGCGCGTCGGCATCGAAAAGTCGCGCGCGGTTTTCGACCAGATGCTAAAAGCAGGACTCAATCCGCGACTTCTGAACATCGGCGGGGGTTTCCCAGTGAGGCACGTCAAGCCGATCCCCGCGATCGAGGTGATCGGCGAGGTCGTCAACCGGGCGCTGGGCGCGTTTCCTGACACAGTGAAGGTGATCGCCGAGCCCGGCCGGTTCCTGGTCTCCGACGCCGGCTATTTCGTCTGCCGCATCATGGGGACGGCGACCCGCGCGAACAAGCGTTGGATGCATCTGGACGCCGGGCTTTTCGGCGGCATCATCGAGACAGCCGAAGGGCTCAAGTACAAGGTCCGCACCGACCGCGCCGGACCGGATGTCCCCTGGAACGTTGCCGGACCCACCTGCGATTCGATCGACGTGGTGATGCGCGACGAGCCGCTCCCTTCCGACCTGCAGGAGGGCGACTATATTTACCTCAGGAACGCCGGTGCCTACACCACGGCCTACGCGAGCGGCTTCAACGGCTTCCCGCTGCCCGAGATCCGAGTGATCTGACGCCAGCAGCGCGCAGCAAGGCTGGGCCGCGAGCCGGGTTTCAAACGCGCGCCCGCTAGAAACAGCACGCGCTTGGCGGCGGCCCGGTCGTAGGCTTCGGCATCCTCGGAGGACCCGCCCTGCTTTCACCGCCCGGCCGCAGCCTCGCGGGCTTGCCCGATCCAGTCCTCCTGGTTCAAGCGAAGCGCCGGAATGAACGGGTGTGGTACAAACTGTACCATTACCCAATGAACATCCATCTTGAATTACCCGGGGGCTTTGCGTCGTATGCGGCCCGGCCCCATTGTCGCGGGATTTGACCGAATAACCGAACTGAGAGGAGGCAGTGGAAACGAGTCTATCGCAAGCAAGCATCTTGATCGTCGATGATGACTCGAAGAGTCTCCTGGCCCTGCAACAACTCCTGCAAAGCGTGACGCAAAAAGTCGTTGTCGCAGATTCAGGTGAGGAAGCTCTGCGATGCGTCCTGAAACAGGACTTCGCAGTCATCCTCCTGGATGCGCGCATGCCGGGGGTGGATGGGTTCGAAACCGCCAGATTGATCAGGGAACGCGAACGATCACGGCACACCCCGATTATCTTCCTGACGGGCGTCTACGAAGACGTGCACTCGGTGTTTCGCGGGTACGAGGCGGGAGCCGTGGACTACATCGTCAAGCCGCTGGTGCCGGAAATCCTGAAGTCGAAAATATCGGTTTTTGTCGAGCTCTACATCAAGAATGCGGTATTGATTCGGGAGGTAGCCGATCGCAAGCTGGCAGAGGAGCACTTGAGGAAATCGGAGGAAAATTTGCGTGCCCTGGCAGCTCATTTGCAATCCGTGCGCGAAGAGGAATGGACGCGGATCGCGCGCGAGATCCACGACGAGCTCGGCCAGTCGCTGACGGGGCTGAAGATGGACTTGACCTGGGTGGTTAGCAGGCTGCCCGGGGATCAGCGGGCGCTCGCCGAGAGGATGAAATCGATGTTTGGCTTGATCGACGGCACCATCCAGTCCGTGCGGAAGATCGCCTCTCGGCTGCGGCCGGAGGTATTGGATCAGCTAGGGCTCACCGCGGCCATCGGCTGGCACGCGGGGGATTTTCGCAAGCGCACTGGGATCAGGTGCAAGCTCTCGCTGCCTTCAGACACGCTGATTCTCGATCAGGAACGATCGACGGCGGCGTTCCGTATTTTTCAGGAATTGCTGACGAACGTCGCGCGCCACGCAAACGCGACTAGGATCGATGTCGCGATGCGGGTTGATTCCGGCGCTCTAGTGTTGACGGTCGAAGACAACGGCAGGGGTATCGCGGAGTCGGCGATTGAAGACTCAAAATCGTTGGGGCTTTTGGGAATGCGCGAGCGCGTCCTTCCGTTTGGCGGGGCGATCGAAATCGCGGGGGCTCGGGACAAAGGGACCAAGGTGAGAGTGTGCATCCCCCTCGGCTTGAAGTAGAATTCCATGGTACCTGCGGCGACCCAACTGCCGCGGCCCGATGTCGTGGGGAATCGTTTCCTGGGGAGACTACGCCATGAGAATTCTAATCGCGGACGACCACCCGGTCGTTCGGCGTGGTCTGAAAGAGATCCTGGCCTCGGAGCACGACATGGACGTGGTCGGCGAGGCCAAGAACGGCGATGAAGCGCTCGAGCTCGTTCGCAAGCTCGACTGGGACGTCGCCGTTCTCGACTTTTCCATGCCCGGCCGAAGCGGGGTAGAGCTGATCAAGGAAATAAAACGCCGGCACCCGGGCCGCCCCGTCCTCGTTCTTAGCATGCTCCCCGAAGAGGCGCATGCCGCGCAGGTGTTCAAGGCGGGTGGCTCCGGCTACATCAACAAGGAAAGCGCCGGCGAGGAACTGACAGCCGCCATCCGCAAAGTGGCAAACGGGGGCAAGTATGTCAGTGCGAGCTTTGCGGAGAAACTGGCAACCGATCTGGCCCCCGACGCCGAAAAACCCCTGCATGAGTCTCTCTCCGACCGCGAGTACCGGGTGATGTGGCTGCTTGCCTCGGGCAAGCAGATCAACCATATTGCGGCGGAAATGTTCCTGAGCCCCAGCACCATCAGCACCTACCGGGCCCGCATTTTCAAGAAACTGAAGCTGACGGACAACGCTGCGCTTGTCCGTTACGCGGTCAAGCAACAGCTCGTTTAGGGTAAACGCCTGCCCGGTTCGGCCGCGCCGGCGGGCCGATCAAGCGATTCGATCCGAAACGAGTGGCTCAGCGAGTAGTTGGACGACTACATCCAGCAGCCGATTCACCACAAAAAGATCAAGCTCCCACGATAGTGGGCGGGGAGCGGGCACACTATCATGAACCTCATTAACGGTTTGGTACTGCTGAGGGGCCATTTGGATCATGGGCGGCGCGATACTCATAGTCGAAGACGAACCGATAACCCAGAAATTGATCGCGGTCAACCTGGAGCGTGCCGGACACCGGGTGATGCGCGCGGCCAGCGTACCCGAGGCCGTAGCGGCCATCCGCGAGGTGCTGCCGGATTTGGTGCTTCTCGATTGGATTCTTCCCAACGCGACTGGATTGAGCTTTGCCAGGCAACTTCGTGCGGATCAACGCACCAAAGACATTCCGATCATCATGCTGACGGGCCGTACACAGGAAGCGGACAAGGTAACGGGGCTCGAAGCCGGAGCGGATGATTACATCACCAAACCCTTCTCACCACGCGAGCTGCTTGCGCGAATCAAGGCCGTAATACGCCGGCGCGCACCCCTCCTGAGCGACGAAGTCGTGGAAATCGCAGGCTTGAGGCTTGATCCGGCCGCACATCGGATTACCGGTAACGGTCAAAAAATCGATCTCAAAGCCACCGAGTTTCGCCTGCTGCATTTCTTCATGACTCACCCCGATCGGATCTACAGCCGCGCCCAGCTTCTCGACGAAGTCTGGGGGGACCACGTTTTTGTGGAGGAGCGCACCGTGGACGTCCACATTCGCAGAGTGCGGCAGGTGCTCGCCCCGAGCGGTCACGAAGGTCTGATCGAGACCGTGCGCGGAATGGGCTACCGCTTCCGCCGCCAGCCGGCCTAAGGCTTGCGCTCAGGCCTTTTCGAGCGCTAAATGGTGCGGGGCGACTTTGCTGCCGGAGTGGGTGTAGAGAAAAGTGCGCATACAAACAATAAGTTACGTGCCAGCCACGCACGCTGAAAATCATTTCAGGCAATTCACGCTTCTGTAATACAGGCTATTCACATTAGCGAAGACGATTCTCGGATACCGGGAAGGCTCTCATGCAAGCAAGCGAACACCAGCTCGTTGTACAACGCCCACCCCAGCCTCCAGCCCCAGTGAACAGCGTCACGTCCGGCAGCTCAGCCTTATTCGATCCTCTCGAGCTCGAATCGCTCAAGCTCATCATGGATGCCTCGCTTCGGGTGCATGCGCGACATCATTTCTTCACCTGGACCCAAGGCCTGTTGCAAAACCTGGTGAAGCATGAGGCGCTGATCTGCGCCCTGCGCAATGCCGAGCCGATGTCGTTTCATGTCGAGAGCTTTTCAACGTCTCCTCTCGAGCCCGCGCTCCTCAGCGACGTGTTCCGCCGGGACACATCGATGGTGCCGCACCTCACAAAAACTTGGGAAGAAAACTCCTACCGGCCCGTGGTCTGCGAGACAGGGAACGCGAGTCCGTTTGCCCAAAGCGCGCTGGGGCGCGAACTCAACCGAATCGGGACGGACACCGTGGTTGGGCATGGAACCTTCGATGCTTTCGGGAAACCGGCGAGCTTTTTCGTTTTCGCCTGCCAGTCGCAGGCCATGAATCCAAAACAAGTCTATTGCGTCGAGCTGATCGTGCCGTTCCTGCACCAGGCGTGGGTGCGCACTCAGATCGACCGGCCGGTAGAGAGCGGTGCCGTACAGGCTGCGGGTGCCGGCGTTCTGACCTCGCGCGAGCAGGAAGTCCTGAAATGGATTCATCTCGGCAAGAGCAACATCGAGATCGGAACCATCCTGGAGATCAGCCCGCTGACGGTGAAAAATCACGTGCAGAAGATTCTGCGCAAGTTGAATGTCCAGAACCGCACGCAGGCTGTCGGCAAGGCGATGGCGCTGCGGATTCTAAGCATCTGATTCCCGCCCAAGCGCGACCCGACCTTGTGCCTTAGTTCTGTCTACCCATTCTTTAGTTCTCTCTACCCATTCTTCCGCAGCAAAGGACTCGACTCAATGTCACGTTGACCGTATATCTTGCTAACCAAACGCTCTTACAATTAATCCGATAAGTGTGAAGGAAGGAAAGGGGGGGGCATAAGGAATCGGCTTGAAAATGGCAAACCGTGACTACTATGAGGTGCTGGGCGTCAACCGCGACGCCGACGCGGAGGCCATCAAGAAAGCGTTTCGGCGCCTCGCCATGAAGCATCATCCGGATCGCAATCCGGATAACCCCAAGGCCGAAGAGCTGTTCAAGGAGGCAAAAGAGGCGTACGAGATTCTGACCGACGCCAACAAGCGTGCCGCCTATTACCACCGTTACAGCCAGAGTCAGGCGGGAGTCGATCCGCGTCCGCACGTGAGCATGGCCAGCCGCGGGTCCGCCGGTTTCTCGGGTTTCGCCGACGCGTTCGGCGATATCTTCAGCCAGGCGCGCGGCGGCCGCTCGTCGGGTTCGGGGGCGAAACCCGGGACCGAGCCGCGTACCTGCCCGACCTGTGAAGGAAACGGTGAGGTGCGCCTGCAGCAGGGGTTTTTCTCCACCCAACAGACGTGCCCGAAATGCCACGGAATCGGAAAGATCATAACCGAGCCCCATCGAGCTGCCACGGCGCGCGGGTAATTCGGTGAATTACTGAAGGTCCCACGGAGGATCCTGATCCCGACGCTTTCGTCCTCCAACCCGATAGCGCTCTTCAGGACCCCCCCAGCAAGTGTTTTATCCACATGCTCTCCGAGGTAGCGGAGGGCCTCGGCGCGGGCATGCCGGCAGGGTTTGTCGCCGAAGCAGACATCTCGGGGACTAGCCGGCCGAGCCGCGATAGGTCATTCGGCTGATGTAGGCTGTCGTGAAACGACTACGCGCTGCCATTGGATCGCCACAGAATTATCAAGCTCCCTCGATGGTGGGTCGATACCCGACGCACTATCATGATTTTGTGTATTGATAGGGTGGTCATCTCCTGCCCAGGACCGTGAGAGTCCTCATCGCAGACGTGCCAGCTGGCAAGAGAGCGACTCTCGCGCAGGCACCAGGAAAGGATCGCGAAAGGAACCAGCGCCGATCCCGAATGTACATAATCTGGTGCACTGGGCGCGCGCTATTGGAAAAACAAGCTTGTTAAGAGGCCGAAAATGACAAATTTGCAATTTATTCCGGACGCACTGGACCGCAAGGGCCTTTTGAGCGCCTTGCGAGCGTTCAAAAAGGGCGATTTTTCGGTCCGCCTGCCCATGGATCTGATCGGGATCGACGGAGAAATCGCACAGGTTTTCAACGAAGTCGTCGAAGTGAACGAGAAGGTCACCGACGAGTTCGCGCGTATCCGGGACGAGGTCGGAAGGGAAGGGCAGATCAATCAGCGCGTCAGGCTGCCTGCCGCGACGGGATCGTGGTCCGACTGCGTCGATTCGGTGAACACACTCATCGGAGATCTCATCCGCCCGACCTCGGAGGTGGCACGGGTCATCGAATCAGTCGCAAGAGGTGACCTCTCCCAGCGGATGCTGCTGGAGATCGACGGCAGGCCGTTACGGGGCGAATTCTTGCGGATCGGGAAAGTCGTCAACACGATGGTCGATCAGCTCGGCGGGTTCGCCTCGGAGGTCTCGCGGGTGGCGCGCGAGGTGGGCACCGACGGCAAGCTCGGGGGCCAGGCGCAGGTGCCCGGAGTGGCCGGGACCTGGAAAGGCCTCACCGACAACGTGAACTCGATGGCGGCGAACCTCACCGGCCAGGTGCGCAACATCGCTGAGGTGACCACCGCGGTCGCCAGGGGCGATCTCTCGAAGAAGATCACGGTGGACGTGAAGGGCGAGATTCTGGAGCTGAAGAGCACGATCAACACGATGGTGGATCAGTTGAACGGGTTCGCCTCGGAGGTCTCGCGGGTGGCGCGCGAGGTGGGCAC
>Ga0193733_1000082_pt1 | contig 35280 bp, 25 predicted proteins | sample U1s2metaG_FD_145076 | JGI IMG/M metagenome (GOLD analysis project Ga0193733, IMG submission 145076) | Soil microbial communities from a riparian zone of the East river system, Colorado, United States - U1s2 | ecosystem: Environmental > Terrestrial > Soil > Riparian zone | place: USA: East River...
TCGGCCTTATCGTTCGCTACGGCCACCGCCGATCCGCTCGAAGAACCACCTGGAATGCGCCCTCGATCTAATGGATTTCGCGGGGTCCCGTAGTACGCATTCATGCCGGAAACCGCCACCGCCAGCTCGGACAGATTCGTCTTCCCAACAAATTGCACTCCCCTTTGGCGGGCGATCGCCAAACATTTTGCGTCGCGTTTTGCAGGGGAGGCGTGCTTCGCGAGGAATTCGGAACCGGCCGTGGTCACCACGCCTTTCATGTCGATCAAATCCTTCACCGCCAACCGCAATTTCTTGCTGTCGTTTGAAGGTGGCCAGTGTTCGATGAAGGCCTTGTCGCGTGTCGAACTTTCCGGCCGCGCGTTCGGAATTGCGCAACCGGCAAGCCAGGTCACGAGGAAGATGGCGGATAAGATCGTTCGGATAACCGCGAACTTGAAGGTCTTGAGCCGAAAATACCGACTGAATAATCCAGACATGATGCGCACTAGACAAAACGGCGCCAAGTGCGCCAACCAAGGAATCGGTTCGGTAGCTAACAACGGTCGCCAGCTGCGGCCTTATCGGTGATACGCGGCCGCGGATTTGGCCGGGTTGTAGGGTACTGGGCCGCCCGCCGTGGGAGCATAAACGAAAACAAACCGGTCCTTTTTTACATCCACCGGCTCAAAAAGTAAGCCTTTGTTAGTCGCCTTCTCGCTGTACTCGATCAGCACACGAGCGGTTCCGTTGAACCCCCACATCTTGAATCCGGTGCCGAAGAGGCCCCCGTTAGGGTAAAGCTCGTCCAAGCCGGCCATGGCATGAAAACAACTGATGGCGACCTTGTCTTTTCGATAAAGGCGGTCGTCGGCGCGATATTTAATCGTTCCTCCATCGAGCAAGCGTTTGCGCCTGACACCTAGATCAAAAGCTTCCTTGCGGATTTCGTACGGTCCCCACATCGCGACTGCATTCTTCGCGTCCACCGCGAGCTTGATCGTTTCTGCGAGAGTAAAGTTTCGGCCGGGCGAGATGGGACACTTATTGTTCCTCGGAGAAATCCGGCTGCCCGGCCCGTCAAAGACGCACAGGTGAGGATTGCTGAGGAAATCGCGAGGTAGCCAGCTGATTGTAAACGCTTCGAATTCTCGATTCTTGTATTTCCGGGTTGCCAGCCCGAGGGTCAGCTTTGGTTGTTTGGTGTCCGCGAATACTCGAATGACAGAGATGAACGAATGAGAGAATTCCGGGTGATTTCCGCGGTCTTGATACGCAAACGGAATTATAAAATAGCGCTCGCGAGTAAGAGTGCCCTCGCCAACGCGAGGAGCAATTTTGCCTTTGATCCGATCTACGATCTGAGTGTAGAGCGGCACATCATATTTCGAAAAATCAACCTCTCGCTGGAGAAATCCCGCCTGCGCGACCAGGGGAAATCCAAGAAGCAAAAGGAAGATTCGGAAGTGCACGTTCGTGAAATTACCAGCAACGGCTTTCATGGAAAGACGTTAGTTTGCCGTTCCGAAGCACGAACTCGCGACGGCGATGCCGTCCGGCGGCGGACACGATTCCCGTTACATCCGGAACCTACACCGTCCAGTCACGCCGGCCGCTGCCGGATCATTTACGGCTCTTATTAAGTCGAGTGTTAACCTGATTTCCTTGGCGCGCAGTAGCCTCGCGCGAAGGCAGCTCATTGTGTCGAGGCCTTGAAAGCGACCATTTGGAACCTTTTTTGACAAATACTTGGTTAGGCCGACTCATGCCTCACTGCGTGAGGCTGATTTTCGATACATTTCGGCGGGCGGTACGCCCTTTCCCTTTTTTTGCGCTACGTGCGTGCGCAGCTGCAAACGTCGAGACGCAATCGCTAATCTGGAATTCTATCGTGCGCTTGCGGCCAAGCGCGCTCGCAAAAGGCGCCGGGCCTCAATCACCTGCCAGCAAATGAGTCCCGGGATGCCGAGCGCGAGTTCCCGCACTCTTGCGATCAGCGACAGAGCGAACGCCGCATCTCCGGGGATACCCAGAAGGTTTCCGACAAAAAGATAACCGCCTTCCTGCACGCCCAAACCTCCGGGAACGGCGAAGGCCGCCGAGCGAATCGTTAATACCATGCTTTGTAGGATGAGTGCGTCAATGAAGGTAGCGCGGAGATCCAGTGCGTGAAGGGCGATCCAAATTTCGCCTGAGCCCGCCACAAGCGAAATAATCGTCCAAACGCAGCAGGCAATCAGTGCTTTCCGTCGCGCATAAAGCGCGAGAACGGCTTGATCGAGAGTCTCGCCTCCTTGAACCAGCGATTGCCACTCTGGCGAGTTCGCGAGACGCGCGATGATCTTGGCGAGAAACCGGAACATCCCCATTCGTTGCACGAAATAAAAACCAGCAACGCCGACAATACCGATGAGCGTTCCGATCAAAGTTGGGCGAACGAAATTTTTTTGTCCCGTTACTTCAACGAGCAGTACTACGCCGAGCACTGTAAAAGCGGCCTGCGTGAAAACACCAAGTGTAATGTCAACCAGCACGCTGCCCGCTGCGACTGGCAATGACGCGCCGTTTATCGCCGCTAAACGCGCGCGGACAATGTCTCCACCGACAGCGGCGGAGGGCACAAGCGTGCTGACCGACTCACCGATCCAGCGCATCCAAAGCAACTTTCGCAGCGGCAGACGATCGGAATTCGGGAAGAGCACCCACCATGCAATCGCGTCCAGAAACACGGGCACCGCAAGGTGGTAAATCACGACTGCGGCAATCGCCCACCCTGCGGACACGAACGCCGCGCCGACTTGTGGTGCGCCCTGACGAATAAGCAGAACGGTAAAGAGACCGGCCCCGGCGAGACCCAGCAACCATATGGTAATCTGGATTTTTCCCGACGCTCTCATCGTATTTGAGACTCATTCCGACGCATGCGACAAAATGCGCAAAACTTTAATCAGACCAATCCACATTTACGAATTACTCCTTGCCAAAATATCCTTATGCCGATACACCAATATCGCGTCGCTCATTCGATTTCTCCATGCCCAGGTCGCCTTAGCCGTGAAAAAGAATATTGCCGCATTTTCAACTGCACTATGGATTAGCGTTACTGCCGCGGCTCTTGCCGGTACGCCAACGTTCGAACTCCAACCTTCTCCCCCTCCGGCAGACGAGAACTCACACGATCTTTTTTACTGGGAGACGACCTACACTTTCGAGAGCGATTTTAAGGAATCCAAACTCGGTCACGGCGATTCGCTCTATAACGATTTCAGCTACGACCACCGTTTTCTAATTACAGGAAAATGGTACTTTCGAGCCGGCGTCGAATATGACCGTTATGATTTCGGCGGAACGAACAACGGATTACCCGACCACCTGCAATCTGCCTCCGGTCACCTGGCTCTGGAGTACGATGTGAAGGACTTCGCAGGCATCAGCATCGAGGTCGATCCCGGCGTTTACTTTCAAGACAACGCCACTTGGGATGCGGTCGATATCCCGGGGAAAGCTTATGTGACGTTCGCCTTAAAGAAAGACAAGATATTTGCCGTTGTCGCTTTGGGCTGGGGAATTTATCAGGATCCGCCGGTCGCTCCAGGCGGTGGCATTATTTGGCTCTTCAGCGATAAGCTGCGCCTCCTAGGTGTCTTCCCGAGACCGGCGCTGGTGTATCAACCAAACGCCGATTGGGAATTCCGGATCACCGGCGAGCTTAACTACACCAGCTTTCGCACTGACGACGTCGTTTCCCACACGGAGCACAAATTGGACCTGCACAACGCCATCGTCCAATACAGCGAGGACCGTGCCGGCGTGCAGGTAGGTTACTCCGGCTTCAAACCTTTGAAGATCATTGCCGGAGCAGGCGTCACGGTCGAACGGAATTTTGACTTTTTCCGCGCCAACCAATCCAAGCGGACCGAGGATCCGGCGCCGTACATCAGAGTTGCCGCTGAAGCGAAATTCTAAGGGAAGATTTCCCCGAGCTTCCTTGCCACTCCCTGGTCCCCGCGAACTTTTAGCCGCCCTGTAAGATACGCCCACGTCCCGCCGAGTTGCCCATTGCACACGGCGACCCAATCTCTGTCTGTGGCCACAAATGTCACGTTGGGATTGTCGATTTTCCCTTTGCCCATCTTGTAGGTTCCATCGTTCACGTCGATCCACCATTGACCACCGTTGGGCCCGCTCAGGTCCCATTGGTAACGCGCGTGTACGCCCTTTGCCTGGTTCGCCCGGAAACTCTGGCGCATCCCATCAAACACCTGTTGCGGCGTCGAGTTCGAAGGCTCCTTTGAAGCCGCGCTCGCCGCGCCTAAACAAACCGCCATGACAATCGCTGAAATCGCGAGAGATAAATCACCAGTACTTGGTTTCATCTTGTCATCCTTAAATCGAGATCGTTGGCACCGCCTGAAGTGGCTGTTCAAGAACTCTACTGTTCGATTCGCTTTAAGAGAAACGCCGCGCCTAGAAATGTAATCAAGGCTCCCGCCAGCAGAACCATTAAATCGGCAACGTAAAATTGTGCGCCAGCATCATACATATTCACCAGCCGAAAGGCGCGGCAGAAATGTGTGAGCGGGAAAAACTCCGAAACAAAGCGAACCGCCCTGGGCAACTGTTCCAGTGGCGCGAAAGCGCCTGAAAGAACAAATACCGGCAGCAGAAAGAAAACAGAGAATTGGATGGCCTGAGTTTGCGTACGTGAAAACGCCGAGATCAGCAAACCCAGACCGAGCGAGCAAAGAAGGAAAAGGAGGCAGACCACCGCCAAGGCCGGCAACTGATGGAACGCAACACCAAAATGCCACCCGCTCACTACCATGATTACCAAGACCAAAAAGGCAGACACCACGAGATACGGCAGCATTTTCCCGATAACGATTTCGCGGCGGCGCAGCGAAGTTACCATTAGCTGGTACAGAGTGCCTGACTCCCGCTCCCGCGCGATCGTGCATGCCATCAGTGTCACCGTCAGCAGCTGTAAGATCAGACCAATGATACCAGGGACGACGTAGTCGATTACGCGCGATTTCGGGTTGTAAAGCAGTTTTCGATCGACACTCCACATCTCCATCATCGAGACAAAGCGTTTACGTATTTGCACTGGAAGCTGCTTGCCGAGCTCAAAGACTTCTTCCGGCAGCGTTTCGATCATTCGATCGCGTTGTTTCAATTGAAAGCCGCCCAAACTCTGTCGAACGCTGCCTTCGACGGCATCGGCAGTGTTGATGTCGCTCGCGTCGAGATAAAGCAGCAACGGTTTCGGATCGCCGTTTTCCAGACTTTGATTCCACCCGGCTGGAATGACGAGCGTTGCCTTCACGCCATGGCCGAGCAAATCGGATTCGCTACTTGGGTCAGGCGATCCGCGCTTCCACTGGAACGTCTTGTTCTTTGAAATGATGTCAATGAACTCCTGCGCGCGGGGCGTATTGTCCCGATCAATCAACAGGCTGGGCACTCCGGTTAATTCGCCAGTTTCAAAGGCATGGCCAAAGAGCAGAGTAAACAGCGGCGGCAAGGTGAGCACGAGCAGTAGCACCCGGCGATCTCGATAGATGTGCAGGAATTCTTTGTAAGCGACGCTGGCAACCGCCTCCAATGACAACCATTTCATGGAGCCGGTTTTCTTAAAACGCCATGGTAACCTTGCGAATACGCTGTGAAAACGTCTTCCATATCGGGTTCTACCCAGCGTTCGCCTAACAAGCGCAGATCCGGAAAGGGCCAGTTTTCGCGCCACCTGGCCATTAATTTCTCCGGTTCAGGTGCGTAAAGACGTAAGCCGCCACTGCGTAATGAGACCCCGAGCAGCTCAGGAACGGCGCGGAGCCGAACGAGCGCCGGCATGAGCGGTTCGACATCGACCTCGAGTAATCGCGTGCGAAAACTCGATTTTAAAGCACGCGGAGGAGCGTTTGCCAGCAGCCGTCCCTCCTCAAGGAAACCGACGTCCGTGCAGCGTTCCGCTTCGTCCATGTAATGCGTCGTGACGAAAATCGTTTTCCCTTCGTTGCTCAGATCGTAGAGCAAATCCCAGATTTGCTGCCGGTGAACAGGATCGAGACCTGCAGTCGGCTCATCGAAAAATAGCAGCGAGGGATTGTGCACGAGCGCGCAACCGATCGCCAGCAGCTGCCGCATTCCTCCAGATAAACTTTGCGCTGCTGTGTTCCTTTTTTCTTCTAAGTCAATCACACGAAGCAGCCGCTCTATTCGTCGCTCCAGTTCATCGCCGGGCACGCCGTAAGCGCCGCCGAAAAAGCGAAAATTTTCCATAACGGTAAGGTCCTGGTAAAGACTGAAGCGCTGCGGAACGTAGCCGAACTTGGTGCGGACCCGTTGCCGGTCTTTCCAGACGTCTGCGCCTTCGATGGTCGCATGGCCGCCGGTGGGATGAGTCAGGCCGCATAACATTCGCATCGTGGTTGTCTTGCCTGCGCCGTTTGGGCCGAGAAAACCGAAAATGCTTCCTGACTCGATTTGAAGGGAAAGATCCTGCACGGCATGAACGTTACCGAAACTCTTGCTCAAGTGTTCGAGTACGATCACCGGTTCGCTCATTGTGAAACCTTATTGCGATGATCCCCAAAATTTGCAAACATGCAGGGACAAATGTTGCTCATGAACCCAAAGACCCTAAGCTTCCAGCGGCACTTTTCGACGACGGCATGCAGCCTCTTGGTTACGGTGTCGCTTTTCGGAGTGACAATCGCACGCGCCGATCCCGTCTCCGAACTCGCCTCCTTTTCTGTCTTCGACAAAGTCGATTTGGCCCAACTGGCGAAAAGCGACGTCAAGACTGCGCACGGGCCGCCGATGCGGAACGCACGATTCCTAGCTGTGCAAAGCTGCTACGTCGCGCCGGGCTCGCCCGCTCAGCAAATGGAGGCGTTGCGCCGATGGGACCCCACAAGACATCGAGAACTGAAGGTGTTCCTGCACTCCGACCTGCCGTCGAACCCCAGCCCCGCCAATTTTGAAAAGCTGAAAAATGCGCCTGGCAACTCCTCGGTCCGTTCGTTCGTCACGGCCACCGAAAAGCTCAGTCCTGAGCTCCAAATCAGCAAGGATGAGGCGAAGAAGTTTTCTGCGCCAGCTGGCGGAGGAGGCGCTATGCCTCCGGCGGTCGCGGCATTCTGGACAGATGTGCTAACCGCGCGAACGAAAACGTTTGTGTCCGGCGGAATGGCAGCACAACCGCCGTACGATCATGCCGGTCCGTCTGTTCGAGCAAGTGATGAAGTGAATGGTTTATTGCGCGAGCAAGGAAAGATTCGCCAGCAGTTCTCGGGACTGCTTGGAGCCACGGGCATTGGACGAGGAGCTGGTTCGCTGCGTGCGGAACTTTACTGGGAACTTCTCGACGCGAATGATCAGGGCGTTGTGACGCTGGGAGCGTCTTACAGCCGCAGCGGAGCCGGCGGCACTTATCAATCCGCCGACGTCCTTTACTATGCCAGCGGTGGTTACTATGTCGCTCTCACGCTTTATCAGCTGTGGCCGGTTACGGTCGAAGGAAAACCTTCTACGCTAGTTTGGCGCGGCGACATGATCTCTTCAGCCGAATTGGGGTCGCTCCATGGCGTAGAACGGTTAGGCTCCGAATCGGTGATGATGAAAAATATCACCAAAGCGGTTACTTCCTTTCGGCGGGAAACCGGGGGCCGGTGAACGAATGAAAATGTCCGTTCTGCGATCGGTTATCTTTGTCTCGGCCCTGCTAATCTTCTTTGCAGGCCCAACCTTTGCGGAGGAAAGCAACGGTTTCTGGCCTCTGTCGGGCGAGTTTTCTGCCGACGTCACGTATGTTGGCGAAGGAGATGTCGAACGCGGGGGCAAACACGTCAACGATTTTGATGAGATCGATTCGGATATCCGCGTCGTATTAACGCCGCGATTCAAACTTGGCGTGCTGCGATTAGGCGCAGAATGGGAGCGGTTCTCATTTGGCCTTCCAGATGGCGCCGCCCTGCCCAATACAATGCAGTCCTTCAGCACGATCATCGGACTCGATGCGCAGTTGTCCGATTCCATTCTCATCAGAGCGGAAACTCAGCCTGGCCTGTACAATTCAGGCCTCGGTCATTTGTTTTGGGATGATTTCAACATGCCTTTCGTCATCGGCGGCACGTACATTTTCAGTCCTACCCTGCAGCTTATCCTCGGCGTGAGCGTCGATGTGGAACGGAAGTACCCAGTGATTCCTGCCGCAGGTGTTCGCTGGAAAATAGGGCCACAATGGTTGCTGGATGCTGTCCTGCCAACGCCGCGTCTGCAATATGAGATGACTCGCAATGTGTCACTCTATGCGGGAGCAACCATCACCGAGGCGACTTTCCGGACCGACGACGAGTTTGGCGACTCGCATGGAATTCCGCGCCTCAACCACGCAGTGCTAACCTACAGCGAGATTCGGACCGGAGCGGGATTTGACTGGAAGATTTCGCCGATCATCACGTTCACAGGTGAGGTTGGGTATCAGCCATACAGAGAGTTCGATTTCTATCGCGCTGACGTGCGCTACCACCACGAAGGCGGCGCGCCGTACGGAACGATTTCATTGCACGGCGCGTTCTGACTGTAGCCGGCATCGTTGATGCCGGCCCGGGGTCACCGACCCCGGCTACAACACGCTTCAACGCAACGTCCGATCCAGCGCACCGATCTTGCGCGTCTCCGGCCAGCGGAACGCAACCCAGAGTACGACCAGGATCGTTCCGATGCCTCCAGCGACAACCGAAATTACCGGACCAAACAATGCAGCCGTTAATCCCGATTCGAGCGCACCGAATTCATTCGATGTGCCAATGAAAATATTGTTCACCGATGAGACGCGCCCCCGCATTTCATCCGGCGTGACAAGTTGCACGATCGAGCCGCGAATGATCACGCTCACGCTATCAAACGCGCCGATGAGAAAAAGGACGCCCAGCGATAACCAGAACACTTTCGACAACCCAAACAGAATCGTCGCGATACCAAACCCGGTGACGCACCAGACCAAAGTTTTGCCTGCGTGTTTCATCGGCCGCAAATGCGCGACAATCAAAGCCGTCGCCAAGGCGCCAATCGCCGGCATCGCCCGCAGCCAGCCAAGGCCGACCGGGCCGCAGTGGAGGATTTGATCGGCAAAGATCGGCATCAGTGCCGTCGCGCCGCCGAGTAGGACCGCAAACAAATCCAGTGTGATCGTTGCCAGGATAACTTTTCTGCTAAAGACGAATCGGAGACCGGCGAGTAGACTTTTCCAGGTACTTGCCTCGCTTTGATCCAGCCTTTGCCTGCTGCCCCGGATCGGAAGGATCAGAAGGAAAAAAACCGACGCACACAACGCATCCAGCAGATATACAAACGGGAAGCCGATATACGCGACCAGCAACCCGCTGAGAGCCGGACCTACGACCGATCCAATTTGAAAAATGGTGTTGTTCCACGTGACGGCGTTTGCAAAGGCATCACGAGGAACCAGGGTCGGAAAAAATGAACTGCGCGCCGCCCAACTGAAGGTGCGCGCTGTTGCTCCGATAAAAAGAAGCAGATAAATCAACGGAATGGATGCGTCGTCGAAATGGAACGCAGGATGATGGCGCTCGAAAATTGCGGCAATGCCCGTCAGCACGCGATTGCCTCCGCGCAGGATTGGAAGTTGAGGAATCGAAAGGTGCTTCCAAGAAACAATGGCCAGCGCGGCCGAGGTTATTACGCTAAACACCTGGGACACCAGAATGATGTGTTTTCGACTGAATCGATCCGCTAAATGACCCGCGGGCAACGACAAAGTCACCACAGGGAGTGCGATAACAAGGCCAACGAGGCCGAGCGCAGTCGCCGAATGAGTAAGCCCGTAAATCTCCCATTCCACCGCCACGGCCAGCATCAAACGGCCGGTGATGGAGAGCAGATTACCCCCCGTAAACAGGCTGAAATCCCCGAAACGGAAGGCTGCGTACGGATCATGCCTTTGAGGCTCTCTTTCGACCGGCAGCGGAACGGCCGGGCGTTGCTGGTCCGGCGATAAGGAGCTTGAATCGATAGGATCAGGCATGCTCGAGCGCGTTCGGTCGAACACGCACAGGAGATTGTAGATTGAGCGGGCAGCACCGCAACCTATGGACATCGGACTGCCCTCCCTATCTGGCGCGGGCCGTGGACAGTCGTTTTTCGCCCGGCTGGGCTCCCAGCAAGAAATTATCAAAACCCCAAGAATTTTGCTTCCATTGGATACGGGAGATGCGGTAGAGTCGGCGGCCTCAAGGAAAAATGGATAACATCATTGAGGCGAGAGAACTGCAGATCGAGCGTAAGCATTTCTACGTGGAGCTCCGCGAGAACGACCGCGGGAGATTCTTGCGCATCACCGAAGAAGCTCACGGGCGCCGGAACAGCATCATAGTGCCCAGTACCGGCGTGGACGACTTTACGGCCACGATTGCTGAAGTTCTGACAAACGGCGAAACTGCGCCAGCTTAACCGCTGAACTGCTGACTCTCTTTCTGTAGAGGCAGCCGTGTCGGCTGCAACCTCTTCAACCCACAGGCGGCACGACTGTCCGGCAACGATCAATGCGTTGACACCGCGAGACCCGAATTTACTTTGGCGCTTCGCCCTATTGACACTCTTCCGGGCTCCTGAATCATGGTTACAAAGCGAAAATCCAGCACACGGAGAAAGATTCAGCGCACCAGAACAAGAGCGACGCCCGTTGTGCGCGCGCCGGCCCGCGAAAGGAGAAAGAAACAGCGACCCTACGTTTACTATTTCGGCGACGGCCACGCAGACGGATCAGGCAGCATGAAACCGCTGCTGGGTGGCAAAGGCGCAAACCTCCACGAAATGACGCGAATTGGTCTGCCGGTGCCGCCGGGATTCACCATCACCACGGAGGTCTGCAGTTATTTTTACGATCACAATCGCGCATATCCGCCGCAGTTAGAGGCCCAAGTCGGGGCAGCAATGGCAAAAGTCGAAAAATCCACCGGGAAAAAGTTCGCCGACCAAGAACGGCCTCTGCTGGTTTCCGTGCGCTCGGGCGCTCGGGATTCCATGCCGGGAATGATGGATACCATCCTTAATCTCGGCATGAACGACGAAGTGGTGGAGAACGTCGCCAGGAAAACGAACAACGCCCGGTTTGCCTGGGATTCCTATCGGCGCTTCCTGCAGATGTACGGCGATGTGGTTATGGGCATTCAGAAACGGCCAGGCGAAGAACACGAGCCCTTCGAGACGATCATCGAGCACCTAAAAGACGAGCGATACGGCAAACACGATTTCCCCGACGTCAGGTTGACCGTCGCGGATTTGAAAGAGCTCGTGCAGCGTTTCAAAGCGCTGATCAACGAGCGCACCGGAAAATCTTTTCCGCAGGATCCGCAGGCGCAGCTTTGGGGCGCAATCGGGGCGGTATTCGGCTCGTGGATGAACGATCGCGCAATCGTGTACCGGCGGAGGTACGGGATCCCGCACGAGTGGGGAACGGCTGTGAACGTTCAGACAATGGTGTTCGGCAACATGGGCGAAACGAGCGCAACCGGAGTCGCGTTCACGCGCGATCCAGCGACCGGCAAACAAGTTTTTTACGGCGAATACCTGATCAACGCTCAGGGCGAAGACGTCGTCGCAGGCGTACGCACGCCGCGTCCCATTGCCGATCTGGCGAAGGAAATGCCCGCCGCGCACAAAGAGCTGATGAAAGTGCGTAGGATCCTCGAGCGTCACTTCAAAGACATGCAGGACCTCGAGTTCACTGTTGAGGAAAATCGTCTCTACATTCTGCAGACTCGCAACGGCAAGCGCACCGGCCACGCGGCTGTCCGCATCGCGGTTGACATGGTCGATGAAAGACTAATCACAAAGAAGGATGCGGTGCGCCGCATCCCGGCCGACTCGTTGGCCCACCTTTTGGCGCCGATTTTTGATCGCGAATCGGCGAAAGCGGCCAAAAAGATCGGCAGCGGTTTGGCCGCCGGGCCGGGCGCGGCTTCCGGTCACGTTGTCTTTAGCGCGGAGGAAGCAGTGCGGCGCGCCGAGAAAGGCGATAAGGTCGTCCTCGCGCGCATCGAAACTTCGCCGGAAGATTTGCGCGGCATGATCGCCGCCGAGGGAATTCTCACCTCGCGCGGCGGTGTTTCATCGCATGCGGCACTGGTCGCGCGGCAAATGGGAAAAGTTTGCGTGTGCGGCGCCACCGAAATTCAGATCGATTACCAAAAACGCGTGCTGAGCGCAAACGGCACCGCGCTGGCGCAGGGCGATTACATTTCGATCGATGGAACGGCCGGCGAGGTTTTTGCCGGACAAGTCGCCACTGCGCCCTCCGAAATTGTGCAGGTGCTGATCGATCGCTCGCTCGACGCGAAGAAAAGCGAAACGTACCGCGAATATTCCAAGTTGATGAAATGGGCGGATGAGTTCCGCACACTCGGCATTCGCACAAACGCGGACACGCCTGAACAAGTGACGAATGCAATCGCATTTGGCGCCGAAGGCGTTGGGCTTTGCCGCACCGAGCACATGTTTTTTGAAGGTGACCGTATCGACGCCATGCGTGAAATGATTCTCGCCGGCACCAAGGACGAGCGCGCACGCGCCGTGGCCAAACTGCTTCCATATCAGCGCGGAGATTTCATCGGCATTTTCACTGCGCTAGGAGGTTTGCCCGCCACGATTCGCTTTCTCGATCCCCCACTGCACGAGTTTCTGCCTAACGATCACGCGCAGCAGAACGAACTGGCAAACAAACTCGGCGTGCCCGTTGAACAAATCTCTCGCCGTGTTCACGAGCTGCACGAATTCAATCCGATGCTCGGGCATCGCGGTTGCCGACTCGGGATCACCTTTCCGGAAATTTCCGAGATGCAGGCGCGCGCAATCTTTGAAGCCACCGCAGAAGTACAAGCCAACGGGATCAGGGTGCATCCAGAAATCATGATTCCGCTGGTGGGATTCCCGCGGGAGCTAAAGCTCCAAATCGACATTGTCCGGCGTGTCGCTGATCAAGTGGCAGGCGAAAGGCAGACAAAGTTCCGGTACCTGGTGGGGACAATGATCGAAATTCCGCGCGCCGCGCTTGTGGCGGACCAGATCGCGCGCGACGCCGAGTTCTTCAGCTTCGGCACCAACGATCTCACGCAGACCACGCTGGGAATGAGCCGGGACGATTCCGGCAGTTTCCTTCCTGCGTACGCAGAGCTCGACATCGTCGATTCAAATCCGTTTGCCTCGATTGATCAGAAGGGCGTCGGCCGCTTGATGGAAATTACCCGCGACCTCGGACGAAAGACACGACCAGACATCAAGCTCGGAATTTGTGGCGAACACGGCGGCGAACCGACTAGCGTTAAGTTTTGCCATCGGCTCGGTTTGGATTACGTGAGTTGCAGCCCATTTCGCATTCCCATTGCGCGATTAGCTGCCGCACAAGCAGCGCTCGAAACTTAACACGCTTGGTCACATTTCAGGATATCGAGGCGGCTCGAAAACGCATTGCGGATGCGGTTTACTACTCGCCATGCTTGCCTTCGATCCCGCTGAGCGAACTGACGGGGACCCAAATTTTCTGCAAACTGGATAACTTGCAGCGGACCGGAAGTTTTAAGGAACGCGGCGCACGCAACGCGCTCGCTCAATTGCCGGAGGAACAGCAGAAGCGCGGGGTGATCGCAGCTTCTGCGGGCAATCATGCTCAAGCACTCGCTTATCAGGGCAGGTTGCTCGGCATTCCTGCCACAGTCGTGATGCCAAAGTTCGCGCCACTTTTGAAGATCACGAATTGTCAGAAACTCGGCGCGACAGTCGTCTTGCACGGCAGCGACTTCGGTGAGGCGAGAGCGCGCGCGGATGAAATCGCGAAGGAAAAAGGTCTCGCTTACATCGACGGCTACGATGATCCGGCCATCATTGCAGGCCAGGGAACGATGGGCTTGGAAATTGTTGAGCAAATTCCCGATCTTGAGGCGGTGATAATTCCGGTCGGCGGCGCCGGCCTGCTGGCTGGCGTTTCTTTAGCCATCAAAAGTTTACGGCCAAAGGTCAAAATCATCGCCGTTGAAGCCGAAAATGTCGCGAGCTTTTCAGCAGCACTCGAAACAGGTAAACCAACGAAAATTGATATGCGTCCGACGCTCGCGGACGGCCTCGCAATTCCAAAGGTCGGTTCGAATGCATTTCAGATCGCAAGACCGCTTGTCGATCTCGTCGTGATCGTCAGTGAGGAACAGATCGCGCTGGCGATTCTGCGCTTGATTGAATTGCAGAAGAGCGTCGTCGAAGGCGCGGCTGCCGCGACGCTCGCCGCGTGCATGTCCGGAAAATTGAAGGAGCTTCGCGGAACGCGTGTGGTTCTCTTGCTTTGCGGCGGCAACATTGATCCGAACGTGCTCAGCCGCGTGATTGAGCGCGGTTTGGTCGCAGATGGTCGCCTTGGCCGATTCACTGCAGTGATCAGCGATCGGCCTGGTGGTCTGGCCGAGTTGGCTGCGCAAATCGCTTCGACCGGGGCAAGCATCAAGCAAGTCGTGCACGATCGCGCTTTTGCCAGCTCGGATGTCTCGGCCGTGAACGTTCTATGCACAGTCGAAACGCGGGATCATAAACATCTCGCCGAACTACGCGCGCTACTGAAAAGCCGCGGTGTTGAAACATACGACGCGAACTAATTCAATGTGGCAGCAGCCTTAGTGCTGCGGACTCGTCGGGACACTGAGGTCCCTCCTACATTTGCAAAGTTGAAGCCCGCGTCACGATCCGTAATCTCCTCCAATGCAGACGCGCGAACAAAATGTCGATCTGAATTCATTCGCGCGTCGCCACATCGGCCCGAGCGAAGCGGAAGTAGCCGAGATGCTGAACGAGCTTGGCTTCGAAGGTCTCGATTTGCTCATCAATGCCGCTGTTCCAAAAAACATTCGCCTGGATCGGCAACTGAAGTTGCCCGAAGCGAAATCGGAAGCCGAAGCGCTCGCTGAGCTCCGCACGATTTCCAGGAAGAACAAGGTGGCTCGCTCGTTTATTGGCGCCGGTTATTACGACTGCATTACGCCACCGGTCATCCAGCGAAACATTCTCGAAAATCCTGGCTGGTACACCGCTTACACGCCGTATCAGGCCGAAATCGCGCAGGGCCGGCTCGAAGCGCTACTCAATTTTCAGCAGATGATCATCGACCTGACGGCGCTCGACATCGCAAATGCGTCACTCTTGGACGAAGCCACGGCCGCTGCTGAAGCGATGACGCTTTGTCACGCGGTTGTTCCGAATCGGAAAGCGTTTTTTGTCGCAGATGATTGTCATCCCCAAACGATTGCCGTCGTTCAAACACGCGCGAAGCCGCTCGGCATTGAGATCAAGACCGGCGATTACTCGCGTTTTCAATTCGACGACACGATTTTCGGCGCTCTCATTCAGTATCCCGCCACCGACGGTGCGATTTACGATTACGGCGAATTCGTTACGCGAGCGCATGACGCGGGTGCGCTTGTTGTCGTCGCGGCGGATATTCTAGCCCTGACATTACTGAAACCGCCGGGCGAATTCGGCGCCGATGTCGCGGTGGGGAATACGCAGCGATTGGGCGTTCCCCTGGGATTTGGCGGCCCGCACGCGGCATACTTTGCTACGCGCGATCAATTCAAGCGTCACATGCCCGGCCGGCTCGTTGGGGTATCACACGACACTGAAGGCCGGCCGGCTTACCGCCTTGCGTTGCAAACGCGAGAGCAACACATCCGTCGCGATAAAGCGACGAGCAACATCTGCACGGCGCAGGTTCTTCTTGCTGCGATCGCATCAATGTATGCGGTTTATCATGGGCCGAAAGGACTGCGTGCCATCGCCGAGCGCGTTCATCGCCTGACGAGCCAATTCGCAGACGGTCTGCAGGCCCTCGGCTGCAAAATTGCGCACAAAAATTTCTTCGACACAATTCGGGTGGAAGTTGAATCAAGCGAAGTCATCTTGGAGCACGCTGCAAAAGCCGGGTGCAACCTGCGCGCGCTCGGCCCGTGCGCGGTCGGCATTTCATTCGACGAAACGACGACACCGCGAGACATCGAACTGCTGATGTCGATCTTTCGCGGCACGACTGTCCGCGATTTTGCCGATGAAGAATTAGGAGAGCCGCCAATCCGCATTCCGCATTCCGCATCCCGCAATTCCCAGTTCCTCACACATCCGATCTTCAACATGCACGATACCGAGACAGAAATGCTGCGTTACCTCAAGAAGCTTGAGTCGCGCGATCTGTCACTGACCACCTCGATGATTCCGCTCGGCTCATGCACGATGAAGCTCAACGCCACCGCGGAGATGTTTCCGATCTCGTGGCCCGAGATTTCCAAGCTGCATCCTTTCGCGCCCCCCGATCAAACTGCAGGCTACAAGGAAATTTGCCAGCAGCTCGAGGAGTGGCTAGCCGAGATTACCGGGTTCGCCGCCATTTCATTGCAGCCCAATGCTGGATCGCAAGGTGAATTCGCAGGTCTGCTCGCGATCCGGGAGTATCACGCATCGCGTGGTGAAGCGCATCGTAACGTTTGTCTCATCCCAACTTCGGCGCATGGAACGAATCCAGCCAGTGCGATCATGGCCGGGTTCAAAGTTGTTTCGGTCGCATGTTTGAAAGACGGCGATATCGATCTCGCCGATTTGCGTGCCAAAGCAGACCAACACGCGCGCGACCTCGCCGCACTGATGGTCACCTATCCATCGACGCACGGCGTTTTCGAGCCAACGATCCGCGAAATCTGCGACATCGTGCACGCGCACGGCGGACAGGTTTATATGGACGGCGCGAATATGAATGCGCAGGTCGGTCTTTGTCGCCCCGGTGATTACGGGGCTGATGTTTGCCATTTGAATTTGCACAAAACATTTTGCATCCCGCACGGTGGCGGCGGCCCGGGTGTTGGACCGATCGGCGTGGCCAAACATCTCATGCCGTATCTTCCGCGCGAATTCATTCTCGATCCCACAACCGGCAAAATTCTTTTCGGGGAAGGTGATCGCGGAAAACGGCCGCCCTATGGCAGTGAATCAAACTATCATTCCGGTGGCGGCAAAGCGGGCAATGTCGCAGCCGCCCCTTACGGAAGCGCCAGCATCCTGACAATCACATGGATGTACATCCGCATGATGGGCGCCGAGGGATTGAAACGGGCGAGCGAGATTGCGATTCTAAACGCGAACTACGTCGCAAAGCGGCTCGACCGCTTCTTTCCGGTGCTTTTTAAAGGTAAACACGGCCTGGTCGCGCACGAATGCATCATCGATCTTCGCCAATGGAAAAATGCCGGCATCGAAGTCGAAGATGTGGCAAAGCGTTTGATGGATTACGGCTTTCACGCGCCGACGGTTTCCTGGCCGGTCGCCGGAACAATGATGATCGAACCGACCGAGAGCGAACCGAAGCATGAACTCGATCGTTTCTGCGATGCAATGATCTCCATTCACGGGGAGATGCAAGCAATCGCCGACGGAAAACAGGATCGGCAAAGCAATTTGCTCAAGAACGCGCCGCACACCGCGCAACAAATCGCGTCCGACAAATGGAACCGCCCTTACTCGCGCGAGCAAGCAGCTTTCCCTGCGCCATGGACACGCGAACATAAATTCTGGCCGACTGTCGCGCGCATCGACAACGTTTACGGCGACCGAAATCTCTTTTGCTCCTGCCCGCTGGTAGAAGACTTTGAAGGAAGAAATAGTTAGGCATTCCTCGACTTTACTTGGAATCCTAAACCACAGATTCGCAACACAGAGGACCACTGCGGGGAGCACACGCTGCTAGCCTGTCCTTTTCGGCAGCCTGCCGAAAAGCCACTTCGCACGTACGATTCCACGTGGTGCTGCAAAAGCTTAAAGCGTCGTCGGCAAGCTGCCGACGACAACAGGCTGGCAGCCTGTGCTCCCCAGAATGTGCAATTCGCGCTCGTGAACGCGCTACCCTTCAGGGGCGAGCTCGGGCGCGGAGACCACGCGGGTCGGGACGAGCCTCAGCGCGGCGCCATTTGTTTCCTCGGCCGCCGCGGGCCCTGTTTCATGGTATTCGGCATCGCTGTTTACCTGCCAAAGATCATAAAGCTTGGTGTCTGCCAAAATATTCTCCACGCACAACATCGCCGTCATCATTGCGTGGTCCTGATTGTTGTATTTGTGCATGCCATTGCGGCCGACGAGATGCAGGTTCGGATAACGACGGTCCAGTTCCTCGCGGACAGTAGCGACGTGCCGCGCGTAATCGTCGTCGTAAACCGGATATGCTTTCTTCTGTCGAACGACGCAGCCATCAATGAAATCGCCTTCCTTTGCTAGACCGATCTGAATCAGTTCGCGTTCGGCCAGTTCAATCAAATCATTGTCGCTCGAGTTCCACAGACCATCGTGTTCGAAGCAGAAATATTCGAGACCGTAGCAGACCTTATCCGGTCCGGGCACCATCTCCGGTGACCAGGAACGGAAGTTTTGAACGCGCCCGACCTTCACACTTGGATCGTGAATATAGATCCAGTTGTCATCGAACATCTTTCGATCTTTCAAAATCAACATCACAGTGAGGAAGTCGCGGTACCTGAGACTTTCGGCTGCGCATTTAGTTCGCTCACTAACAGCAGGTGATAGTCCGCACACCAGGGCGCGCATCGGCGCAGATGAAATGACGTGTTCCGCTTCGATTGTTTGCGCTTCCCCGCGTTGATCTTTGTATTCAACCATCCAATTGCCGGATGTTTCGTCGTAAGAACACCGAGTCACTCTGCGGCCCATTTCGAGCCTTCCGCCTAGCGCCTTCATCTTTTCTGCGCATGCCTCCCACATCATGCCGGGACCTCTACGCGGGTAACGGAACGAATTGATTAGCGTCTTGATGACTTTGCGGCGATCGCCATTGTACCGCTGCGGAATGAGCGCGTTCCTGATCGCGCTGCCCAGCGAGAGTCCTCTGATCCGCTGTGCAGCCCAGTCTGCAGAAATTTCTTTGCAGCTCATTCCCCAAACTTTTTCGGTGTAGCTCTTGAAGAATGTGTTGAAGAGCCGTTTGCCGAATTGGTTGCTCACCCACTCTTCGAAATTCCGTGGGTTCCGCACGGGAAACAGACGTGCTTTCATCCAGGAAAGCACACAGAGCGTCGATTTGAAGACACCCAGCTTCAGCAGCGCTTCAAACGGCTTCAGAGGATACGAATAAAACTTGCCGCCGTAAAAAATGCGCGACGAACGCGGCCGCACGAGCATGTCATTTGGCAAAATTTCTGTCCACAGATCCTCCACTGCTTTGGATTTGGAGAAGAATCGGTGGCCCCCGATATCGAAATGAAAACCCTTATAGGTGACGGTGCGGGAAATTCCGCCGACGTAAACAGGATCCGCTTCCAGGACCACAACGTCTACCGACTCTTTTGAGAGAAGATAGCCAGCCGTGAGACCTGCGGGTCCCGCACCGATAATGGCGACTTTTGTTTTCATCTTTTATTACGCAACCCAGTTGCCCCGCATGAAATTCCAAACGTACCAGCCCTGTACGCATAACCCAGCAGCGCTGAGCAACGCTACTGCCGCGATGCCGAAAGCCCCCGCAAACATCGGCGGCGTGCGAAATTGACGCAGAAAATTCAAAAACGCCAGCACGATCAAAGCGTGGACGGCAAACTCGTAGCGAAGCATGCTTTCCATATCGACACAGGCGACTCCGCTGACCGAGACGTAGTAGATCGCAGCCGCGCAGAAATAGATCCCGATGCGCATCGGCAGGCCCGCTCGCCGGCGAATCGTTGGAAGCAGTTCGCAAAGCGCGATGCTGACTAGAAGGAGAGCGCCCAGCGTCATCGATATTTGGCTCGCTTCTGTCGGATTATTCAGAGCCGGAACTAGCCAGCGATAACTGCCAGGCTTAAACACCGCCAAATAATCGGGAACAATCCCCCAGCCGGCTGCCTGTGTGAGCATATAGATGTTCCATTGACCCCAGCGGAGTTGAGAATAAACAAAGAATCCGACGGCGCCGCACGCCGCGACCAGAGTCATACCGATCGCTGCGCTATTCTTCCGAAGCCACTCGCGTGGCTCAAACAAACCGCGCCATCCAGTTTCAAATGCCGAGCGCACCACCGGAAAAGCAGCGCATGCAAGTCCAACAATTCGCGTTGCCGACATCACGATACCGTGCGCCGCTGCCCAAAATTTCGCGGACCTCCCTTCCGCAGTGCTCCAATAGATAAAGCCAAGGAGCGCCATCAAAAATAGTGATTCGGAATAACCGGCGACCAGGAAGAACGCTGCTGGATGGGCGGCGATCAGTAATGCACCGCAAATCTGAACTGCAGGCGGAACATTCCAGCGCCTGCAAAACAGAAAGAAGTAACTCCAAAAACCCCAAGCAGCGAGCTGAGCGGTGATCAGGAGTGCAGCGTTGCTGTCAATATCAAGCCCGTAGCGGAATAGCGCGGCGATGGCTGGATACGCTGGGAAAAATGCGACATTCGACACTTCCATAACCTTGTGGTCGATGGGTGGGACAATGGTCTGGTATCCGCGATCGATGATGTTCACGAACCAATAGCTGTCGTGCTGCACCAGCGCGTAATAGCGGTCCGAAATCGGCGCTTCGGGGGCGAGCAACCCCACTGCCATTGCAACTTGCAGGAGGGTTACTGTTAGTCCCGCCAGTAAAGGCATGAGCAAGCGCGGCAGGCGCATCATGCCATCATAATCGCAGGCCCCCAACGCTTTGCTCGCGAAACCTTTAGGACCCTGGCATGCCGTCCCACCACGGAGCGCCAGGGACACGGCAACCCCATCGAGACTGCAAGAACTTTTGAGACTTTCGTCAAAGACAATCTCGGATCGCATTGTTTTCCAACCGGTGCACGTTGATTTTCGTGGCAGGGTTTGACGGCGGTTACGCATTGTTTATTCGCCGCAAGCCGTAGCTGGCAGTGCATGAAGCGAACTTCGCCGGGCTTCCAGCAATGCGGCCGAAGCTGCTATGACCCAGAGATCACAAGCACAATCTCGCCCTTCGGTGGATGGGCTTGGTAATGTGCAAGAAGCTCGCTGGCGGCGCCGCGGCGGAATTCCTCAAATTTCTTTGTCAGCTCGCGCGCGACGCAAAGTTGTCGCTTCGGTATGATATCGATACAGGCGGCGAGTGTTTTGGTTAATCGGTAAGGCGATTCGAAAAAGATCGTTGTTTCGTCGCGTTCCGTCGCTGCTCGCAATTCGCGCTCGCGTTGTCCACTTTTTACCGGAAGAAACCCACGAAAAGAAAATTTATCGGTGGAAAATCCAGAACCAAGAAGAGCCATCAGGATCGATGATGCTCCGGGGATGATCGTGAACGGGAGTTCGCGTTTGATGCATTCGCGGATGAGGCGTAACCCCGGATCGGAGAGTCCAGGTGTTCCTGCGTCCGTGATCAGCGCAACGTTTTCACCGCGCCCGAGGCGTTCGACAAGCTCGGCCGTGCGGGCCGCTTCATTGTGCTCGTGATAACTGACGAATGGCTTTTTGATTTCGAGATGCTTGAGGAGCAGCCCTGAATGCCGCGTATCTTCAGCCGCGATTACATCGGCTGATTTCAGCGCCTCAACAGCACGCAGCGTGATATCGCCCAGATTGCCAATTGGTGTGGCGACGACGTAAAGCATTCCGCATCATCCATTCAAAATCAGTCGTTGGCTATTGAAGCAACGGGGTGTTTTGCTTTCAACAAAGCCGATGTGCCGATAGAAAACGAATCCGTAACGGAGGTAAAATGAGAAAAAGCTCTTATCTAACAATCCTGTCGATCCTAGCTTTTGTCGGTTGCGCGGGAGAACCAACCGCCGTGACGACGACCACAACGACACAGGAAGTAACGACCACAGGCCCCGCTCGAGAGGTTGTGGTGACCCGACAGCCGCCGCCACTTCGCATTGAAACTCAGACCGTGGCGCCTGGAACTGGATACTTCTGGACGAGAGGTTATTGGCGATGGACTGGAACAACCTACGTGTGGGTGCCGGGCACTTGGGTAGTCCGCCCAAGACCAGCCGCCGTTTGGGTGGAAGGCCATTGGGTGCCTCGTTACGGCGGATATGTATGGGTCCCGGGGCACTGGCAGTAGCCAAGAGACAGTAATCGTTACCAGCCCAGAATCTTTGCGAAAATCAGCGGCGCCACGATGGTTGCGTCCGATTCGATGATGAATTTCGGAGTGTCGACGCTGAGTTTTCCCCACGTGATCTTCTCATTCGGCACCGCGCCCGAGTACGATCCGAAGCTGGTTGTGGAATCGCTGATCTGGCAAAAATAACTCCACTCCGGCACGGGCTCGCGGACAACGTCCTGGTTCAACATCGGCACAACACAAATTGGGAAATCGCCAGCAATGCCACCGCCGATTTGGAAAAAGCCGATCCCTGAATCCTGCGACACGCTGCGATACCATTCTGCGAGCGCCATCATGTATTCAATTCCGGAACGAACCGTGTGGACGTCGCTGATTGCTCCAGTGATGCAACGCGCGGCGTAAATATTTCCCAGCGTCGAATCTTCCCAGCCAGGCACAAACATTGGAAGATCCTTGTGCGCAGCGGCAATCATCCAACTATCGGCAGGATCGATCTCATAAAACTTCTTGAGCCGGCATTCTCGGAGGATTTTGAAAAGGAACTCATGCGGAAAGCCGCGCTCTTTTTTCTGCGCAGCGGAAACCCATTCGTCGATTACCACTCGCTCGATGCGGCGAATAGCTTCCTCTTCCGGAATGCACGTGTCTGTGACTCGATTTAGATGACGACCGAGCAGCTCTTCTTCCTGTTGCGGAGTCAGTTCACGATAATTCGGCAGGCGGACATACTGGCTGCGCGCGACCAGATTAAAAAGATCCTCCTCCAGATTCGCTCCGGTGCAGGTGATGGCATGGACTTTGTCCTGGCGAATCATTTCCCCCAGAGAGACGCCCAGTTCCGCCGTGCTCATCGCTCCCGCGAGTGTGATCATCATTTTTCCACCTCGATCGAGGTGAGTGATGTAGGCATCGGCAGCGTCTTTCAAGACGGCGGCGTTAAAATGCCGGTAGTGGCGATCAATGAACTGGCTAATGCTGCCCATCTTCACTTCGCAACTTTTCCATTCAGGCCCACTCGCTTTTGATGCAAAACTTTTACCGAGGCAGTCAAGCGCTAATCGCGCCTTTCCCGAAAATTTCTTTACGGTACGGCGGCAAGGATCGGCGCTGCCAGGATTTCCGGTGTTATGCCCAGCAAAAGAACTGTTGCCGCAAGCACAGCTACCGTGGCTCGCGACAGCAGAGCCGGCGGGACACCGACGTGTCGCGAGGAGGCGAGCACAGGTTCATCAACGAAAATCGCCTTCAACACAATCAGGTAGTAGTAAAGCGAGATAAAGCTGCCGAGAAGCGCGACTACCACGAGCCAGAGCAAGCCGTGGTTTGCACCGGTGCGAAGCGCAACACTGAAAAGATAAAATTTTCCAAAAAACCCGGCGAGCGGCGGTATCCCTGCCAGTGACAACATGAAGACGGACATGCATCCCGCAAGCAGGGGTGATCTGGAAGCCAATCCGGCAAAGTTTGAGAAATCGTCGCCGCCAGTTTCGCGCCGCACCATGGCGACGACGCCGAATGCACCGACGAGTGTGATGGCATAGATGGTGGCGTAAAATAATGCGGCGGAAAATCCGGTGCGATCGCCAGAGACCAGTCCAACGAGTGTATATCCAGCATGCGCCACCGCGGAGTAGGCAAGCAGTCTGCGCACATTTGATTGCGCAAGCGCGACGAGATTTCCAAGCAATATCGATAATGCTGCCAGCGCGGCGAGCACGGGCGACCAACCTGCAACCATCGCATGCCATGCGGCGCTGCCGTGAAAAGGAGCAAACCCGACCAGCACAATCTTTCCCAGTACCACAAATGACGCGACCTTGGAGGCTGACGCAATAAACGCTGAACTGGGGACGGGCGCGCCCTGATAGGCATCGGGGGCCCAGAGGTGAAATGGTGCCGCGGCAATTTTGAAGGCGAAGCCGATGAGCGTCATCACAATCCCAACGGCTAGCAACGGTTGGACCGATACGGTCGCCAGTTTCTCCGAAACCGCCGCAAGGCTGGTGGTGCCCGACATTCCGTAGATCAAGCTGATTCCGAAGAGTGTGAAAGCGCTGGAGGTGCTGCCGAACAGGAAATATTTCACTCCAGCTTCCGCCGAACGCACATCTGTCTTGTCGAATGCGGTCATCACATAAAGCGACAAGCCGAGCAGTTCGAGTCCGATGAAAATCATGAGTAGCTCCTCGCTGCCGACGAGCAGCATCAGGCCAACTGTTGCAAATAGAACAAGCGCCAGATATTCACCCGGATGACGCAGCGACTTTTCTGACGTCGTCAGGAGGACTGTGAAGAAAGCCAGGGCGATACAGATAATTTTGAACAGCGACGTGAGCGGCGTGATCACAAGCATCCCGCTAAAAAGGGTCGCATGGCGTGGCAACATCAGCACTGTGCCGATCGCGACCGCGAGCCCGAACGCGGCAACCGCAGAACAAATCCCCGTGGCGGTCGACGTGTCGTTCGCGCTTTGAGCAGGCTTCGCCGTGGAGACTGTTGCGGTCGATTTCACGCGTCCGGTCACAAGCCCAATTGAAAGAACCGCAAGCGCCGTTATGACTACGATCGTCTCGGGGGAGGCGAGCTTGAGCAGTTCGAGATAAGACATTGTTGAATCAGCGGCTTTCATTTCAGAAACCTCATCGCCTCCACTGCCGGCATGATGCGATCGAGTAATAATTTTGGATAAAGGCCCACTGCGACCGTCGTGAACATGAGCAGGCAAGCGCCGCATTTTTCAGCAACTGTGATGCTTTGTTGCTCATTCCAATCTGGATCGAGCGCCACTCGACCTTGTTGGAAGTGGACGCCTGGTTCCGTCTCGCCGAAGAACGATTGCTTTAACGCGCGCAAGGTGAACGCAGCAACGAGCACCATGCCCGCGCCTGTGATCCAGACGGCGAGCGGATAAGTTTTCGATGCGCCAATAAGAATTGTGATCTCGGCCGCGAATCCACTGAAACCGGGTATGCCCATTGACGCGGCTGCCGCGATGACAAAGGTGAACGCGGCAAATGGCAAAGCACGCCCCAGATTCAGACCGGCGAGGGCATCGAGATCGCGCGTATGTGTGCGGCGATAAATCATTCGCCCAGCGACCGCAAACAAAAGGGCCGCGATCACGCCGTGTGAAAACATTTGCAATACTGCTCCTGAAACGCTCAGCGCGGTTGCTCCGCCAAGACCGAGCAAGACGAAACCCATGTGACTGACACTCGAATAACCGATGACGAATTTCAGATCACGCTGGCGGAGCGCCACCGCCGCCGCATAAACAATTCCAACGACCGCCAGCAGGACGATCCATTTGTTCCACATCTGGAAGCCCTGTGGAAAGAGATTCATCGCCACGCGGAGTCCTGCGTACGCGCCGAGTTTCATCACGATCCCGGCTAGCAGCATGGAGCCGGCTGTAGGCGCCGCGACATGGCCGGTTGGTGCCCACGTATGGAGCGGCCAGATTCCGGCCAGCACGCCAAAGCCGAGAAACAATACGGGAAACGCCCACGATTGCAGTTGCGGAGAGAATTGGAACTGCGACAACTGATTCAGATCCAGCGATCCTGCAGTGACGTACCCGGTAAGGATCCCGATGAATACGAGCATGCCGCCAAAAAACGAGTAGAGCGTCAGCTTCATCGCCCCGTATTCCTTGTTGGTGGATCCGAACACGGCGATAAGAAAATACTTCGGTACGATCACCAGCTCATAGAACGCGAAGAACAGAAACAAATCCGCGCTCAGAAAAACTCCGTAGCAGCCAGCCACAACGAGCAGTAACCAGAAGAAAAATTCGTTCTGCCGATGTTCGACGTCCCATGAAAACAATACCGTGCTTACGGCGGAAATACCCGTGACAAGAACCATGGTGAGGCTGATGCCGTCGATCGCCAGATGGTAATTCATGCCCAGGGCGGGCACCCACGGCACGCACACGATGGTTGTGAAGTGCGCAACGTCGGAAATCGGCGTGCGAACCAGCGCGATGAGACCAAGGGCAAGACCTGCGATTGTTGTAAGCAGCGCGATCCATCGCGCAAACGCGCGCGGCAAAAGCAGCAGCAGCACTGCGCCTGTGAAGGTGATGTAAATCGTCCAGGCGATCATGCGCGTTTACGCGCCCAATAGCGGGGCGCCTTCTCGCGCACATGAAATCCGATCTCGCGGCGGGGTCTATCCGGCGGAGCCATCAACTGCCGGATCGCTTCGAGGATGGCATCGATTTCTTCATCATGCTTGCCGACGCGCTGTTCAAGCTCCGAAAATTTTTTGGCAAGCTCGCGATTCGTCTCCAGGCTCTGACGCAGTTTCACAAATGCGCGCATGATCGCGATGTTCACTTTGATCGCGCGTTCGCTGTTCAGCACGCTCGAGAGCATGGCGATACCCTGCTCTGTGAAAACATGGGGACGCGAGCGCCTCCGGCCGCCCCATCTTGATATTCCAAATTGGAATTTCAAGTTTGTAAGCTCTTCAGGCTTAAGCTCAAACATGAAATCCGAAGGAAAGCGGTCAGAATTCCGCTTCAGAGCCTTATTCAGGTTTCCCGTGGTCACGCCGTACAGGGCTGCAAGATCGGAATCAAGCAGCACTTTCTGTCCGCGGATCCATCGAATCGATTGCGCAATTCGCTCGATCGGAATGATCTCTTTGCTCATTGATTCACGCGAACAGCCGCGCCATTTGAACGACGGTTGTGTTGAAAATGTTGAATAGGAACTGCGGTGCTATGCCGATGGCAAACATGAGCAATGCCACAGGGACAATCACGAGCTTTTCGGGTCGCAGAAGATCGGGAAAAGTGGAACAACTTTCTGCGAGTGGCCCGCTAAAGAGTGATTGCATCGCTCGCACGAAGACAATGGCTGTGATGAGAAGCCCGATCACAGCAATGGCGGTAAACGCGGCTGCGAGCGCGAAGGAGCCTTTGAAAATCAAAAACTCGCCGATGAAACCGTTCAATCCCGGCAGACCCAACGACGAAAACATCGCCACGCTCATCCACCCGCAAAGGAGCGGTGTCCGCTGCATCAGACCCCCGAAGTCGTCGATGCTCCGGCAGCTGCCGGACCGTTGTTCCAGCAAGCCAACGAAGTAGAAAAGCGTAGGCGCGGTGATGCCGTGGTTGAAAATTTGCATGAACACACCGCTCAGCGCGGCGTGCGTATCGATCCTGTCGGCAATGACGGGTGAGGCGGCTATGGCAAACAGAGCAAGCATGCAGTAACCGAGGTGATTAATCGACAAATACGCGATCATTCGTTTCAAATCCCGCTGCGCCCATGCCGCCAACGGGGCGAATACAATCGAGCAGATCGCCAGCGCAAGAAGCCACGGACCGATGACCTTGATCTCGTGGGGAAAAAGCGGAAGCAACAGACGCACAAAGCCATAAACGCCCATTTTTGAGAGCAAGCCGGTTAGGACCATCGAGACGCCAACAGGCGCCGTTTGATAGGCGTCCGGCAGCCAGGTGTGAAACGGAAACAGCGGCACTTTTACTGCGAGGCCAACAAAGATTCCGGCAAACGCAAGCCACGCCACCTTGCCTGTGAGCAGACCGTTTTTGCCGAAGCCTGCAAGAGCGGCAAAATCGAAAGTGCCTTTCGCGAAATAAATTCCGAGAAACGAGAGCAACATCGCCACGCTGCCCAGGAACGTGTAAAGGAAAAACTTGGTCGCGGCGCGGTCCCGATTCTCGCCGCCCCATATTTTGATCAGCAGAAACGCAGGAATCAGGCTCATTTCGTAGAACAGGAACCAGAGAACAAAATTCTGGGCTGTGAACGTGCCATAGAGGGCTGACTGCATCACCAGCATGGTCGCGTAGAACGCGCGACTGCCGGTTGCAATGGGTTGCGCCAGAAATGCAAACGGGATGATCAAGGACGTAAGCAATACGAGCAGCAGACTCAAGCCGTCGATGCCAACCAGATATTCAGCGCCGACGGCGGGAATCCACGCATGGCGTTCGACGAACTGGAGTCCTGCAGCCGTGGCATCAAAATTCCGCCATAATGCTAAAGCGCATGCCGCGGAGATGCCGTTGAACATTAAAGCGATTGGGCGACCACCGCCGTGCGGCCAGGTGCAGACCGCGAGCGCTCCTATGAGCGGCACAAAAATAATCGCCGTAATCAAGCCAACCATGCGTAGAGAAGGAGCAACGCCAGCATTCCGATGGCTACCGCGCCGAGATAAGTTTGGATTTGTCCAGAGTGCGCACCGGATATCAAACGGCCCAAACCGCGCGCACCGGCGGTCGTCTCATCGACTCCAGCATTGATCCCGCGCTCATCAACGCCGGCCGTAAAGATTCCAAAAAGTTGACCGATAGCGCCAAATCCGCGCACCAAGCCGTCCCAGAAATAGCGATCCATCCAGTCGGACAGACGTGCGGCCATCCAACTGAAGGCGATGACCGTGCGGTCGTAAAGTTCGTCGATCCACATTTTGTTCGCGAGAAACCGAAACAACGCAGGCTGCGCGTATTCCAGCGGGTCTATCTCCGCTGGCCGATCTCGATCTGACACACCAGCCTTGCGATACATCCAGACCCCGACGACGACACCTGCACTAACGAGTGCGAGCGAAACAAATAGCATCGGCTGAACCAAACCCGCGATCTCGAAGTGCACGGGTTCGCCGAGTAGATATCCGTGCAGCCAGGGCCACGCAGGCGTAAGCAATACGCTGAAAAAAATTGCGCAAAGCGCCAGCACGATCAGAGGCATCGTCATCACACGTGGGCTTTCGTGCGCATGTTCGGAAGAAGACCGTGCTTGACCGAAAAAGACATAGATCATTTGCCGAGTCATGTAGAGCGCGGTGAGAACGACGCCGGCCATCATTAGGTAATACGGTGCCGGCGACTTCGGCCAATGCGCCGTGACGTGAAGAATTTCTTCTTTCGTCCAGCCGCCCGAGAAAAAGAGCGGTACGCCGCTCAGCGCCATCATCCCGATGGCGTACGTCATAAATGTCACCGGCATGGGGCGCCGCAGACCGCCCATTTTGCGAATGTCCTGTTCGCCGTGGCATCCGTGGATCACAGAGCCTGCGCCGAGGAACAGAAGCGCTTTGAAAAAACCGTGCGCAAGGAGGTGCATGATTCCAGCCGGGACGCCGCCGACGCCCAATGAGACCATCATCAAACCAAGTTGCGACACGGTCGAATACGCCAGTATGCGTTTGATGTCTTCCTGCGCGATGGCGATGAGCGCGGCCATCAGCGCTGTGGTTACTCCGATCCACACTACGACGATAAGGGAGGGCGTTACGCCGTTAATGGCGCCTAACGAGAAAAGCGGATAGACGCGTGCTACAAGGAACACTCCCGCGGCAACCATTGTCGCCGCATGGATCAACGCACTAACTGGCGTCGGACCTTCCATCGCGTCCGGTAGCCACACATGCAGCGGGAATTGTCCGGACTTTCCTGCTGCACCGCAGAAGATTAGCAGCGCAATGAACGTGGCGCTTGCGCCGAGCATGGCCAGACCGGCACTTTCGAGGCAACCGTTTCCACCATCGTAAAAAAGCAGTGTGCCGCTGCGGCCGTAGAGCCACAGCATCCCGAGAAAAAAACCCATGTCGCCGATACGCGTGGTGATAAATGCCTTCTTTGCGGCAGCCGCAGCGCTCGGTTTTTCGATCCAGAACCCGATGAGTAAATACGATGCGAGCCCGACAAGTTCCCAAAAAATGAAAAGCAAAAGCAAACTATTTGCGACGACCAGGCCCAGCATCGCGCCGGAGAAAAACGAGAGGTACGCGAAAAAGCGGGTGAAATTTTTGTCATCGGCCATGTAGCCGACGCTAAAGACAAAAATGCAGAGCCCCACTAGCGCAATCATCACGAGCATCGCGGCAGCCAGCGGATCGAGAAGAAATCCGAGCCGCAAGACATGTTCGCCGAACGTGAACCAACTGAAATTTTGGACTGCCCGAAAGCCTTGGATTTTCAACGTCGGCAGGAACGCGATAATTGACATCGCGAGCACGGCGACTTGTCCAAGGACGGCCAGCGCCGCCGCAGTTTTGCGCCGCGCGTTCGACAAACTCAAGATTATCAGCGACGCGGCGACCGGCACCGCGGGGATCAACCAGAGGTGATCGATGATCCAGCCGCTCATTTTTTTGGCGACGGAAAACGCTCAACGCTCAACGTCCAACGCCCAACGTCCAACTTAGAATAGTTTCCGAGTTGAGTGTTGAGCGTTGAGCGTTGGACGTTGGACGTTTGCTTCATCTGTCTCGGCTATCCCTTGAGCTGGTCGTATTGATCGACGTTCGTTGTCCGATAATGCCGGTAAACGGCGATCACCATGGCAAGACCAACAGCAGCTTCGGCAGCGGCAATGGCAATAGAAAAAAGTGCGATCATAACGCCCGTTGGAGGCTGAGGGTGCGGACCAAAACGCCAGAACGCGATAAAATTCAGGTTTGCGGCTGCCAGCATGATTTCGATTCCAATGAGGATGAAGATAGCGTGTCGGCGACTCAATACCGCGAGTAGCCCAATCGAAAACAGAGCGGCAGAGATGATGAGGAAGACTTGAAGCGTCGGTATCATCGCAGTCCAGACCGAAAACGCCCAACGTCCAACGTCCAACGTCCAACATCCAACCTAGAGTCACGTCTGAATTGAGCGTTGGGCGTTGAGCGTTGAGCGTTGAGCGTTTGCTTTATCTTCCTCATCGCCTCTCCTCCATCACGAGGATAAGTGCACCGATCAGCGCGGCAGTCAGCAGAATCCCGACGCATTGCAACGGCCAGACGTAAGTAGTCATCAATGCCGCGCCAATTCGTTTGACCGTAAGCACTGCTATGTGGGGGGCTTCGATAGCAAGCGATTGCGTCTTCAAAATCGACCAGATCAGACTACCAAACACAGCGACAGCGACGATAGCCCCGCCCCAATTGAATCCGTGATCTTTCCCAACATCGCGACGCGTCAGGAGAATCGTAAAAACGACCAAGACCGCGACTGCACCAACGTAGATGAACACCAGCGCCAGACCGACAAATTCAGCGCCCAGCAGAAAGAATAGAGCCGCGATACCGACAAATGAAGCAGCGAAACTGAGAGCCGCGTGCATCAAATTTCGCAGCGTCGCAGCCGCCAGCGCCGCGGCGACCGTGAATATGGCAATGATGATAAACGCGGCGCTGTTCATTCAGCGAAGCGATAAACCCGCGGCGCGAATCTTCTTCTCGTATCGAGCAACATCGACAAAACAGTGTAAACGATTGTGATCACGAAAAGCGACCACAGCCATCCGCGCAAACCGCGTCCGGCATAATGCCAGACCGCAGCTGCGATGATACACGTGAATGCCATCGGCAACATGAATTTCCACGCGAAATTCATGATCTGATCGATGCGCGTGCGTGGGAGCGTCCCGCGAATCCAGATGTAAACGAATAGCAGCACACTCAGCTTTGCGAAAAACCAGACGTAGGACGGAACACACTCAAGCGCGCGCAGAGGCGCATGCCAACCACCCAGGAAAAGAGTTATGCCGAGACCGCTGATGGCGAACATGCCAATGTATTCGGCCATAAAAAACGTCGCGTACTTGAATCCGGAATATTCGGTCATATGACCGGCGACAATTTCCGATTCGCCTTCCGGCACATCGAACGGAGTGCGATTTGACTCCACAAGACCGGACACAAAAAAAAGAATGAACGCGGCTGCGCCCCATGGTGTAAAGACAAACCAGCGCGGCACCAAACCAAAAGTATATTCAGCCTGCGCAGCGACAATTCGGTCAGGCGCGAGCGAGCCGACCACCATCACGACCGGAAGAACGCTGATAATGAGCGGCAGCTCGTAGCTGATCATTTGCGCGATGGCTCGCATCGCGCCTAGCATCGAATATTTGTTGTTGCTGCCCCAGCCGGCCATGAAGACGGCAAGTTCCGTAGTCGATCCAACGGCAAAGAAAAAAAGAATGCCGCCATCGATTGTAAACGGCGTCATGTTCCGGCCATACGGAATCACGCCCAAGGTGAGGATCGCCACAGCGGCTATCAGGATCGGGGCAAGGAAATGCACGACCTTGTCGGCCCGCATCGGGACGATGTCTTCCTTGATCAGCATTTTGATACCGTCCGCGATTGGCTGAAAAAGACCGAACGGTCCCACACGATTTGGGCCGTATCGGTTCTGCATCCGTGCAAGAATTTTTCGTTCCAACACCGAGATGAGTGCGAAAAGTGTGAGGAATACAGCGAGCAGCGCGAAAATATTGATCAAACTCGATACCACTTGAACCATCCAAGTGGGCAACCCCGCCAGCCACAAAAGCAGCCATTGTTTTGCGTTGAGGAAGACCTGGTCGATAGACTTGCTCATCCCGGATGAAGAAAACCGTTGATTGCAGGCTTAATCAAGGCATAACGCGGACGACTTTCGGCTTGAGGAGGGGTCGAAATGGCTCGGCCAGCATATTTTGTCTCTCCGTAGGCCGTTTTGGCTTTGCAGGAAGCTTCTGCCGCAGTACGTTCGGCGTGCGCCATGCGAACACTGGTCTTGTTGCTCGCCGCTGTATTTGCGAGCGCCGGTTTGGTCAGTGGAGAAATAAAAACTCCACAGAATGTGCCGATGGAAATCACGTCCACCGGCGAGACGACCTATGAAAACGGGCTGGCAACAGCGCGCGACAACGTGGCGATTCACCTTGGCAACACGGACATTTACGCCGATTACGCGCAATACAATTCCACTACGCACGACCTGGAATTGAGAGGGCATGTGCGAATCTACCGAGATACGAGCTTCTACACCGCGGAAAGCGGCGTGTACAACACCGAAACAAAAAAGGTCCGGACAACGACTGGGCGGACCGAGTCAGAGCCTTATTTTCTGACTGGCGCGGATGTGAACTCAATCTCGGAAAATGGTTATCTTGTACATAATGGCACTTTTACGACGCAGGATTCGGCGAAACCCGATTTCCATCTTCACGCACGGAAGATCCGCATTTATGAGAAGGACCGCGTCATTTTCCAATACGTGACGGCGTACGTCGGGAAGGTGCCGGTTTTCTGGTGGCCCTATCTCTATCAATCGCTCAGTGACACGTTCAGTTTTTCGATTTCACCCGCATATACGAGCACCTGGGGACCAGCCCTGCTGACTCAAGTAAATTTTCCGATTACGGACAACATCAAGGGGAGCCTTCGGCTCGATTACTTTGGACGTCGCGGGCCTGCCATCGGCTTCGATCCCGTTATCGATTATGGGAAGGACCAGAACAGTCAGGCGAAGATAAAAACTTTTTTTATTAATGACCAGAACCCGGATATAAATCAGACGGCCGAGGTGCGGCAGGAGGTTTCTGCCACGCGATACCGTCTCAGCCTGGAAGATAGGACAAACTTTACCGATGACATCTATGGCATCGCGAACATCACGAAGCTTAGCGATCAGTATGTGATGGAGGACTTCTATCCGGGCGAATTTCGCATTGATCCTGTTCCAGACAATGTGGTCGCACTGACGAAGACAAACCCTTTTTTTACCATCACGGGCATCGCGCGTTTTCAGGCGAACGAGTTCTTCACCACAACAGAGCGTTTGCCCGAAGTAGTGCTGGACATCAAGCGCCACGGCCTCTTTGGGGGCCCCATTTTTTACGAGGGCGAGACCGGCTTTGCCAATTTGCAGCTACAATTCCCTGAAGGCTCGGGTTTCGAGAATTACGGCACCACTCGTTTCGACACTTTTCATCAACTAACTTATCCAAACACATATTTTGGCTGGCTTTCCATCGTGCCGCGGGTTGGCTATCGCGGCACCTATTATGGCAAGACATGGGATTTGGGATCCACAACCTTTGTGCCACCATCAAATCCCCTCGTACCTGACTTTATTCTGCCGCCCCCCACAACGGCTAATCCGGTCAAATTCGACGGAGACACGTTTCGCTCGGTGTTCAACACAGGCGCAGAAGCTTCCTTCAAGATCTCGCGGACTTGGGAGAATGTGCAAAGCCGCGCATGGGGATTGGACGGATTGATGCACGTGATCCAGCCCTTCACAGACTTTTCATACGTCAAAGAAGACGGACCTAATCCCACGGCCATTTTGGGGTTCGATCGATTTGAACCGTCCACACAACTTCGGGCGATCGACTTCCCTCAGTTTACGACGATCGACTCGATCGATAGTTGGACAGTGTGGCGGGTTGGCGTTCGCAATCGCCTGGAGACGCGGCGCGACGATCAAACATTCACCTGGCTCGAACTCGACACCTTCTTGGATGTGAACTTCGAGAATCCGTACGATCGCACCGACTACTCAAACTTCTTTAATAATCTCCGGTTTTCACCGCTGCCCTGGATGTCGTTTACGGTAAACTCGCAAGTGCCCGCTTTCGCGAAGGGTTTTACGGAGGTCGATACGCAGGCGAACGTTCAGCCGCTATCCAATGTGCAATTGACCGTTGGACATCGTTATTTGAATGGCAATCCGTTTTTCCAGAACAGCAGCTTGTTTGTTGTCGGTGGATATTGTCGAATCAATGATAACTGGGGCGTTGGAGTTCAGGAAGTGTATGAAGCTACGACCGGCATCCTCGAGGAGCAGCGCTATTCTGTTTACCGCGATCTGTCGGCATGGGTAGCTTCGTTCGGGGGAGTGATACGCGATAACGGCGCAGTGAATCAATACGGCGTTCTATTTACCATAACACTTAAAGCATTCCCGAAATTTGGTTTTGACTTAAACTTCGACCCTACGTCCCAGGGCGAATGAGCGAAAGTTCCGGAATAACGCTGATGCCCCTGGCCTGCGGCCACTTGTGCCGCCGTTGATTCGCTCGCACCGTTCTTCGATTATGGATCTTTCAATCATCGGTTCCGGTTATGTTGGCTTGGTGACGGGCGCCTGTTTCGCCGACGTCGGCCATAATGTCATTTGCGTCGATAACGACGCGCAAAAGATCAAACAACTGCAAGCCGGCGAGGTGCCAATTTATGAGCCGGGCCTAGAAGAGATTATTCATCGCAACGTCTCGGCACGTCGGTTGCGCTTCACGGGCAGCATCGAAGAGGGAGTAAACAATTCACAAATCGTCTTCATCGCTGTTCCTACTCCCCAGCAGGCGGATGGCGATGTCGATCTCAGTTTTCTAGAGAAGGTTGCGCGAGAAATCGCCGGCGTCTTGACTGACTATCGCGTG
>Ga0193733_1000083_pt1 | contig 35153 bp, 29 predicted proteins | sample U1s2metaG_FD_145076 | JGI IMG/M metagenome (GOLD analysis project Ga0193733, IMG submission 145076) | Soil microbial communities from a riparian zone of the East river system, Colorado, United States - U1s2 | ecosystem: Environmental > Terrestrial > Soil > Riparian zone | place: USA: East River...
TGAGTTTGTCGCGCGCCTTTTCCGCGGCGTCCCGGCCCGCGAAAGGTCCGGCGCGCACGCGCGTTTGCTCGCCCTGCTGGCCTTTGACGTTCTCGGTATAGCTCTTGATGCCCGCGGAAGCCGCCCAGTCCTGTACCTGCTTCGCGTTGTCAGGATTGGTGAAGGTACCGAGCGGGACGACAAACCCCTCGTCGTTCAACAGCGCCTGGGCGCGGCGAGCTTCGGCCACTTGGGTCTTCGCGCGCTCTTTGTCCGCGGTCCTCGCGCTCTCCTTCTTCGGAGCGCGAGACCCGGAGGCAGGCTCGGACTCGGCTTGTGTCGCTCTCTTCGACGGATCTTTCGCAGCCTGCGTCGATTCACCCTTCTGCGGCGCTACGGGGGTCGACTGCAGCGGCGGGAGAACTCGGGTCTTGAACGGCCCTCCGTCCTGGCTGGGAATTTGCACGCTCAGCGCCTGGGGCACAGGCCGGGGTTGTTGGTCCAGAACGACAGGCAGGACCACGACGATGAGCACCACCAGCGCGATGGCGCCGACCAGCCGCCGGCGCGCGCGGCGCTTAAGCAGGTTGGCGTCGTCTGCCAATGGAAAGACCCCAAGTAAGCTGCAAATTGCGCCGCAGGACCAGCCGCGTCAAGGCGCTAGCCGCCACAAACATTGATATGCGCCGACCCAAGCGACGTTCCCGAAATGCCCCGTTCGGACTTTCCTCAAGACCCCTGCCGCGCCCCCCGCATCTCGGTCCGGGCGGCCTCGATCCACTGCATGACGTCGGCTACGGTGTGGAACGATCCAAACACCACGATTCTATCATTTTCGTTTGCCCGCTTCCGTGCGGCGGCATAGGCTTCGAGAGGGTTCCCGAAGCAAAGCACATCGCCTGCCGCACCCGCCCTTGCAAGGGCATCAGCCAGCAGCCGCGCGCCAGCGCCGCGAGGCAGCGAAAGGTCGGCCACAAACCAAGCTGAAATCTTGTCTTTCAACGCCCGGCAGACCCCGTCGATGTCCTTGTCCCGCAGCATGCCGAACACGGCATAGGTCTCCGGATAGAAGCCCATCCCGCCGAGGTTCTCCGCGAGCACGCCCGCGGCCTGCGGATTGTGCGCGACGTCCAAAACGACCGTCGGTCGGCCGGGAAGGACCTGGAACCGCGCGGGGAGCTCCACGTGCGCGAAACCGTTGCGGATGTCCTGCATGCCGACCGGAAGACGCGCACGCAGCGCATCGAGCGCGGCGAGGACCGCGCTGGCGTTCGCAAGCTGGCGTTCGCCTCTGAGCGCGGGCGGTGCAAGCCCGCCTCGGCGCACTCCCCGCCCCCAAAACATCCATTGCTGCCCCTGTTTCCGATAGCCAAAATCCCGGCCGATCAACCAAAGGTCCACACCCACGGCACCCGCGTGGTCGAGAACGCTGCGGGGCGGATCCGGATCTGAGACGATCGCGGGCCTGTTCCTACGGAAAATCCCCGCTTTTTCGTACCCGATGCGCTCGCGCGTGTCGCCGAGGTAATCCGTATGATCCAGATCAACGGAGGTCAACAACGCGCAGTCGGCATCGAAGGTGTTGACCGCGTCAAGGCGCCCCCCCAGGCCGACCTCCAGTATCACGGCGTCGAGCGCCTGCGCAGCAAAAATCTCCCACGCAGCCAGGGTACCGAACTCGAAATACGTGAGCGTGATCTCACCGCGAGCACGCTCGACCGTTTCGAACGCCGCACACAGGCGCGCGTCGCTCAAGGGCACGCCGTCGAGGCGAACGCGCTCGTTGTAACGAAGGAGGTGCGGCGAAGTGTACAGGCCCACCCTGTATCCGGCGGCGAGCAGAATCGCTTCCAGCATCGCGCAGGTCGAGCCCTTGCCGTTGGTGCCGGCGACGGTGAAAAACACCGCCGAGCTCGACCTACCGAGTGCGTCGCGCACCTTCGCCACGCGTTCCAGCCCGAGCTGGATGGATTTCGGATGGATGTGCTCGATGTAGTCGAGCCACTCAGCGAGGTTCCGGCCGGGCATGAAACGGCGAATCGGATCAGTTTGCCGGGAGAGCCTGCCGCTGCAGGAGCGTAAGAAGATTCGCGAGCTTGTCGCGCATCTGGCGCCGGTCGACGATCATATCGATTGCGCCCTTCTCGAGCAGGAACTCGGCGCGCTGAAAGCCTTCGGGGAGCTTCTCGCGCACGGTCTGCTCGATGACGCGCGGCCCGGCGAAACCGATGAGCGCACGCGGTTCGGCAATCACGACATCACCGATCATGGCAAAGCTTGCCGACACCCCACCCATGGTCGGGTCGGTCAGAACCGTGATGAACGGGAGCTTGCGCGCCGTGAGTTGTGTCAAGGCTGCGGTGGTCTTGGCCATCTGCATGAGCGAAAAAAGCCCCTCCTGCATGCGCGCGCCGCCGGTCGCCGTGACGCACACGAGCGGCAGTTGCTGGTCGAGGCACGCGTGCACCCCGCGCACGAAGCGCTCCCCCACGGCTGACCCCATCGATCCACCCATGAACTCGAACTCGAAAGCGGCGACGATGAGGGGCACGTTTTTTATCGCGCCCTGCATCACGATCAAGGCTTCGGTTTCGCCGGTGGTCTTCTCTGCTTCCTCGAGCCGCTCGGGATAACGTCTGTCGTCCTTGAATTTCAGGCTGTCGACCGACGCGACCTCGACACCAATTTCGAAGCGCCCTTCCGGGTCAAGAAGGAGGTCGAGCCGTCCCCGTGCCGAAATGCGGTTGTGATAGCCGCATTTGGGGCAGACATTGGCGTTCTTTTCGAGATCGGTTGCGTACAGCACCGCCGCGCAAGAGGGACACTTGCTCCACAGACCTTCCGGGACGTTTTTCTTCGCGCCGGTTCCGGTGCGGTTGATCTTGGGAGGAAGCAGCTTTTGGAGCCAGCTCATGCGTCGATCGCTCTGCGAATTTCCCCGAGGAAGGCCGCACCCTTCTCCACGCAGTCCCCGGGAGAAGCTTGCTCCATTTCCTGGATGATGCGGCTGCCGATCACGACCGCGTCCGCAATGCGCGCCACGGCACGCGCAGTTTCTGCGTCGCGGATTCCAAATCCCACGCCTATCGGGAGCCTGGTCTTGCCGCGAATTGAAGGGAGCTTTGCGGCCACGTCTTCCAGTTCGAGATGCTTGGCTCCAGTCACACCGCGCAGGGATACGTAGTAGATGTAGCCGCTCGCCAGCCGCGCGACCTGTTCGATGCGCGCCTCGGTCGACGTCGGTGCGAGCAGGAAAATCATGTCGATGCCGCGTGCGCGCAGCAACGCCGCAAGTTCCATGCTCTCCTCGGGCGGATAGTCGACGACCAAGACCCCGTCCACTCCGGCTTGCCGCGCGGCGTCAGCGAAGCGCTCCACTCCCATCGCCTCGATCGGATTGGCATATCCCATCAGGACAACCGGGGTCGTCAGATTGGTCTTGCGGAATTCCGAGACGAACGTCAGAACCCGGTCGAGCCCGATATGGTTTTTCAGCGCCCGCTCGCTTGAGCGCTGAATCACAGGCCCGTCCGCCATGGGATCGGAAAAAGGCACGCCCAGCTCGATTATGTCGGCTCCCGCAGCAGTTAGCGCGTCCATGAGCGGTACCGTCAACTCGGCTTGCGGGTCTCCCGCCGTAACGTAGGGAATCAGAGCTTTCCGGCGCTCGCGTGCGAGCCGTTCGAAAGCAGATTGGATTCTCGACACCGCGGCTTTCATAGCGCCACAGCGCTGCGGATCGGGCCGGTGACGGCTTCTACATCCGATTTGCACAAACGGGCAACGCGCCGCTTCGCCAGCGCGCAGTACTCCGGATTGATCTCGAAGCCGACGAAGCGCCGACCGTGCCTGAGCGCAGCAATCGCCGCGGTTCCGCTTCCCATGAACGGATCGAGCACCAGGCCCTCGGGGGGGCAGCTCGCCAACACCATGCGCTCGACGATCTCGAGTGGCTTCTGGGTAGGATGATCCTCGCGTTCCGGATCCTGGCGGTGAATCCGCGTCACGCTCCACACGTCCTTCGGGTTATAACCCACCTCGAGCCATTTCTTGCCGACGAAAATCGAGCGCGTTCGCGCGCGCTTTGTTTCGGCGTCATAGGGAATGCGCACGCCGTCAATATCGAAAAAATAGTCCTTCGAGCGCGCGAACAGGCCGATGGTGTCGTGGACGGAGGAGAATTTTCGCGTGCTGCCGCCCATGCTCGGCACTTTCCGGTCCCAGACGATCTCGTTCACCATCGTCAAGCGCGTCTTCAGATAACTGAAGACTTCCGGACTGTGCTGCCAGGTCAGAAAAACGTAAAGGCTGCCGCTGGGCTTGAGCTTCGGAATCACGGCGTCGATCCAGCGCCGGCTGAAGTCGAGATAGGCGTCCCCGCTCAGCCGGTCCGAGTCGTTCCCGTAGTCCTTGCCGAGGCCGTACGGAGGGTCGGCGACGATGAGATCCACGCTCGCCTCGGGGACGCGGACGATGCAGTCGAACAGATCTCCGTTGAGGAGCGTTGCGTGCGGGTCGCTCAAAACTGGATTCCCGACTTTTCCGCGACAATGTGCATGTCCTTGTCGCCCCGTCCCGAGAGATTGACAAGGAGTATCTTGTCACTTGGCAGCGAGGGCGCAAGCTTCGCAGCGTGGGCGAGCGCATGCGCGGACTCTAGGGCCGGAATGATGCCCTCGTTGCGGCACAGGTCGTGGAACGCGGCGACGGCTTCTCCGTCGTCGATGGTGACGTATTGAGCCCGGCCGGTGTCCTTGAGCCAGGCATGCTCGGGGCCCACACCCGGGTAGTCGAGCCCCGCAGAGATCGAATGCGTCTCGACGATCTGGCCGTCTTTGTCCTGAAGCAGATAGGTGCGATTTCCGTGCAGCACGCCCGGCCTGCCTGCGCACAGGGACGCCGCATGCTTGCCGCTCGCTATCCCCAATCCACCCGCTTCCACGCCGATAAGCTTCACCGCCTCGTAGGGAATATAGGGATAGAAGATGCCCATCGCGTTCGAGCCCCCGCCGACGCAGGCGATCACCGCGTCCGGCTGGCGCCCGCACAGTTCCGGCATCTGGGTCAGGCACTCGCGACCGATAACCGACTGGAAGTCGCGCACCATCATCGGGTACGGGTGCGGACCAGCGACCGTCCCGATGATGTAGAAGGTGCTGTTGACGTGGGTGACCCAGTCGCGCATCGCTTCGTTCAGCGCGTCCTTCAGCGTTTTCGAGCCCGATTCGACCGGCACGACGGACGCCCCGAGAAGCTTCATGCGATAGACGTTCTGCACCTGGCGCTTGATGTCCTCAGAGCCCATGTACACCACGCATTCCATGCCGTAGCGCGCCGCCACCGTCGCGGCCGCCACACCGTGCATTCCGGCGCCGGTCTCGGCGATCACGCGCTGTTTGCCCATGTGCCTCGCGACGAGCGCCTGGCCGACGGTGTTGTTGATCTTGTGAGCGCCGGTATGGTTGAGATCCTCGCGCTTGATGTAGATTTGCGCTCCGCCGAGCATCTGCGACCAGCGCTTGGCGTGATAAACGGGGCTCGGGCGACCGACGTAGTGCTTGAGCTCGTACTCGAATTCGGCGACGAATTCCGGATCCTTCCGGCAAGCCTCGTAGGCGCGTTTGAGCTCGTCAAGCGCGTGCACCAGCGTCTCGGCGACGAACACGCCGCCATACCGACCGAAATGCCCCTGCTCGTCCGGAAGGTCAACCATCTTCATGCTTTACCGCTCCGATAAAAGCCGCGATCTTCGCCGTGTCCTTGATTCCCTTGGACGCCTCGACACTGCTTGAAACGTCCACGGCGTAGGCCCGGGTACGGCGGACGGCGACGGCGACGTTGTCTGCAGTCAGGCCGCCCGAAAGGATGATCGGCCTCGGCATGCGCTCCGGCACGAGGCTCCAATCGAACGAGCCGCCCGTTCCACCCCAGAGATCTTCGTGGAAAGCATCGAGCATCCACGCCGTTGCGGCTCCGTGAGGCGAGAGGTATTTTAGCAAATCCAGCCCGGGCCGAATGCGGGCAGCCTTGATGTACGGCCGGGAGAAACTCGAGCAGAACTCGGGTGGCTCGTCGCCGTGGAACTGCAGGAGCGTTACGCCGCAGGCGTCGATCACGCGCTCGACATCTTCGCGCGCGGGGTTGACGAACACCGCCACGGTCGCGACAAAGGGCGGGACGTTCGTCGCGATCTCGCGCGCCTGGCCGAGGCTCACGTAGCGGGGGCTGGGGCGATAGAAGATCAACCCGATTGCATCGGCGCCGTGCGCAGCGGCGGCTTGCGCATCTTCCATGCGCGTGATGCCGCAAATCTTGACTCGCGTTCTCATCGCCCGAATTCCAAATCGAACGGCATCATGGGGGGAAATCCCGGCAGGCTCCAGCGCGCGTCGTATCGGACTCCGAAGAGATACAGGCCCTCGGCGGAGAAGGTCGGCGCCGCGAGCCGCCGGTCTCGCGCGGCAATCAGCTCCGAGATCCATTGTGGCGGATGCTTGCCCTTACCGACATACACAAGACAGCCGACGATATTGCGCACCATGTGATGCAGAAACGCATTTGCGGTGAAATCGAACAGGAAATAGGCGCCGCTTGCGCGTATTCCTGCAGTCTGCATGATCCGCACCGGGGTCTTCGCCTGGCATTCCGCGGACCGAAAGCTGGAAAAATCATGCTCTCCGATCAGGCAATCGACAGCTTTACGCATCCTCTCCAGGTCGAGCGGCATATGAAACCACCCGGTACGCCCCGCGAGCAGCGCCGGCCGCACCGGGTGGTTGTAGAGAACGTAGCGGTAGCTCCGCGAGAGTGCCGTGTAGCGCGCGTGAAAATCACCAGGTACCGGAGTCGCCCATTGCACGGCGATCGCATCGGGAAGCAGCGAGTTTGCACCGCGCACCCACGCCGACTCGGGGCGCTCCACCGAGGTCTCGAAATGCGCCACCTGGGCGCTTGCATGCACGCCCGCGTCGGTGCGCCCGGCGCCGGTCACCACGATCGGCTCGCCGCTTATTTCCGAAAGCGCGCGCGAGAGATGATCTTGCACGGTGTTGCCGGAGGGTTGCGATTGCCAACCTTCCATACCCACGCCGCAGTAGGTCACTCCAATGGCAAATTTCATTCTAAGTCCTGAAAACAACGATCGGCGCTCGAGGCGCCGATCGTTTTAAGGAGAATTCGGTGGAAATCAGCCGAGTGCCTGGAGCATCGTTTGGGCCTGTTGCTGCTGTGCCGCATCGCCTTCTTTCACCACTTCCTTCAGCAACTCGCGGGCCCCGTCCTTGTCGCCCATCTCTTCGTACGCCTTGGCGAGATCGAGTTTGGTCGCGACTTCCTGCCATCGCGCGTCCGGAGCGCCGCCTGAGCCGTTGCCCCCGCCGGGCGTACCGAGATCCAGACTGATGTCGGCCAGATCCACCGAGGGCGTGTTGGGGATCTCGGTTTTCGCTTCGCTGCCGCCTGACGGTATTCCAAGGTCGAAATCGATCGCTCCCAGGTCCGCAGCGGGAGCCGCGGAGGCGCGTGGTGCAGCGTCTGCCGAGGCGGGATAACCCGGCCTGTCGCCCATCGGCAAATCGAAATCGATGCTGAGGGGCTCCGCTGCCGGGATGGCGCTCGCCGCAGCCGTTGTCCCAATAGCGACGGACTTGTCTCCGCCGAGACCGAGATCGAAATCGAGACCCGCCGCGGACTCCGCCGAGGACGCCGATCCAACGCCCAGATCGAGGTCGGGGAGCGGAGCAAGCCCTCCTGATGTCGCCGCGCCGATGTCAAAATCGATGTTGAGCGGTGCCGCGGGCTCAGGCGTAGGTTGAGTGCTCGTGCTGAAGGCCGGCATGTGCGCCGTGCTTGTGCTGAACGCCGGCATCTGCGCCGTTTCATTGAACCTCTGCGGTGCGTTTCCCGGGTTGCCCCCGTAAAGCGCGTTGGCCGGATCGATCGACAATCCCAAACCGGCCACCTTTTCCCATTCCGCCCCGCGTCCGCCGGTTGCGGCGCGCAGCTCATTCGCGGCCGCCTCGAATGACCTCGTATCCTTCCGATTGGCGTAAATCTCGAGGAGCTTGACGCGAATCGCCTGGCGACTGGAATCCTTGGCGAGCGCGTCTCTCAGGATCTCCTCGGCCTGGGCATCGCGGCCGTAAGCCATATAGACGTCGGCTTCCGCGATCGGGTCGATCTCCTCGGTGTCGGCCTTGCCAACGCCACCCTGACTGAAATCGCTCTGAAGCGAGCTCGAGCTGGTGTCAACGTTACGACCCCCAACGCTCCCCAGTACCGAGTCCGCGTCCGAAGGCACGACGCTCATGATGCTGTTCTCGAATTGCGAGTTGCGTTTCCTGCGCCAGGCATAAGCCGCATAACCCGCCAGCAGGAGCACGGCCCCGCCCGCAGTGCCGAGCGCGACGGGGTTGTCGAGCAACTCATCCACGAAACTGGCGTCAATCGGCGGAGGCGCGGGCGCGCCCTTGGCCGCGGCCTTGGGAGCGGCCTTCGCGACCTCCATTTTCGCGGGTTCCGGCGCTTTCGCGGCAGATTCGGGAGCCTTCGCCGGCTCGGGCGCTTTCACGGTTTCGGGAGCTTTTGCCGCTTCCGGTGCCTTCGCAGGTTCGGGTGCCTTGGCTGCTTCGGGAACTTTGGCTGGTTCCGGAGCTCTCGTCGCCTCCGGCGCCTTGGCGACCAGGGGCGCCTTTGCCGTCTCGGGAGCTTTTGGTGCTGCTTTGGCAGGCTCTGGGGCCTTTGGCGCTTCCGCTTTGGCTGCAGGTGCGACCTTGGCGGGCTCGGTCGCTTTCGCCGCGGACGCTGCTTTCGCAGCTTCGGCCTGCTGCTGTAACTGGGCTCCGGTCTGGCTTTTTATCTGCGCCAGTTTCTGCATATCCTGCAGATTCTTTTCCAGGAGAGCGATGCGTTCTTGGGTTTCTTTCAAGGCATTGTCTTTGGCCGCCAAGTCATCGGCCGCTGCGGTGCCAGCCGCCTTGGCGCCGCGCTTGGCGTCGTCTGCACGGGAGAGGCGAAGCTCATCCTTGGGCGGTTCCTTGGACGGTATCGGCTTTTCTTCCTTGGGTGCACTGATCTGACCGGATGCCTGACGGCCTCCCTGGGACGCAGGCGTCGACGCGACCGCGATTCCGAGCCTGCGGCGGTATTCGTTGAAGTCGGCGTACTGGACGGAAACGATGCGACGCGCATCAGCCGCTGCCACGGCCCCGGCCGCGTCCTTGTCCGGAATGCTGATGATCTTGCCCGCGCGCAAACGGTTCATGTTGTCGGCCACAAACGCTTCCTTATTCGCGCGGAACAGCGCCACGAGCATCTGCTGCAAGCTAACGCCCTCAACTCGGTTTCGGATAGCAATCTTCGAGAGCGTGTCACCGCGTACGACCTCGTAGATATCCGAAATCCCGAACTCCTGGACGAGCTTGGCGGGCGGCGGGGCAGCAAGCGCCGCGTCCACCTGAACGGGCACGGGTTCGGCCGGATTCACCTCAGCCGGCAGTACCTGAACTTGCGCCGGAGTCGGCGACGCCGATTCCCCGCCCGTCTCCTGCGCCGGCGCTCCGGTCTCCGCCGACGCTACTTGAGCGGGCGCAATCGGCTCTGCAGAAGCGCCCGGCGCCGCCGGAACCGGCTCCGGGAGTGACGCCGGCGTAATGGGCTCAGCTGGCGGTGCCAACGCAACCGGTTCCGACAGCTCCGCAGCCGGCAGCTGCGCGGCCTGGAGCGGCTTGAGTTTGGGCGGACCGGCGTACTCGGGTGGATCGAGCAGGAAGGTGTATTCGCGGACCAGACGTCCGTTCGCCCAGTTCAACTCCACCAGTACGTCGATGAACGGCTCGTTGATCGGCTGGCCGGAGGTGAGAGTCATCACGTATTGGCCACCGGGCCGTCGCTCAACGGCAAACTTGACCGACATCAATGCCGGATTCAGGTCGATGTTGGCCTGACGGAAAACCTCCCCCGGTGCGAGCCGCGCGCCCAGCGTGTCGCCCTCACCTTTCTGCAAAGAAACGATCTCGATTTCGGCTCTGAGCGGCTGCCCAAGCTGAGAGAGAGCCGACAACTTGCCCAAGCCCGCCGCCCAGGCGAGCGAAGGCAAAATCAGGCTCACGACTACTACCAAACAAGTTTTTGAGGCGAACTTCCCCACTTGCCACCCTGAACCTAAGTGGAAACAAATTAAAATACCATCATGGCCTTAGCCTTGCAAGCTCAACTTTCATCTCAGAAATTGCGTCAAGTGACTATTTTTTCACGAAGTTTGCTCGTTTTTCCCCTGAAAAGCCCGGGGAAGAGGGGACCGGACCCGAAGTCCCTCGACGGCCCGCTCTTGAGCAGCTCAGCCCTCGAGCAGAAGGCGCAGCATTCTCCGGAGCGGCTCGGCGGCGCCCCAGAGCAGTTGGTCTCCGACCGTAAAGGCGGCGAGGTAGAAGCCGCCTTTTTCGAGGGCAAGCTTGCGCAAACGTCCGATCGGCACCTGCAGCGTGCCGCTCACCGCTACCGGAGCCAGCTCGCGCAGGCTTGCCTCGCGCTCGTTCGGAACAACTCTCACCCAAGGGTTCGCCTCGGCGAGTATCTGCTCGATTTCGTCCACAGGCAGATCTCGCCTGAGTTTTACGGTGAGCGCCTGGCTGTGGCAACGCATTGCGCCGATGCGCACGCAAATGCCGTCGATCGGGATCGGGTTTCCTGCGCGGCCAAGAATCTTGTTGCCTTCCGCCTGACCTTTCCACTCTTCGCGGCTTTGGCCGTTGCCGAGATCCTTGTCGATCCACGGCAGCAAGCTGCCCGCAAGCGGAAACCCGAACTGCCGGTTTGGCAAAGACCCGTCCCGCAACGCCGAGGTCACCGCCCTATCCAACTCAAGGATCGCGGAGGCAGGATCCTCCAGGGCCGATCTCGCCGCTTGGTGCACGAATCCGATCTGCTCAACCAGCTCGCGCACGTGCTCGGCGCCCGCACCGGAGGCGGCCTGATAGGTCATCGAGGTCACCCATTCGACGAGGTCCGCTTTCAGCAGACCGTGCATGCCCATTAGCATCAAGCTTACGGTACAGTTTCCCCCGATGTAATTGCGCACGCCCCTGGAAAGCGCATCCCTGATCACGTTCATGTTGACCGGATCCAGGACGATGACCGCGTCGTCCCGCATGCGGAGAGCCGATGCGGCGTCTATCCAGTAGCCCTTCCACCCCGAGGCACGCAGCTTGGGAAACACGTCGTTGGTGTAGTCGCCGCCTTGACAGGAGATGACGATGTCCATCAACGCGAGCTCCCTCATGCTCTTCGCGTCCTTGAGCGGCGCCGTCTCCTTTCCGATGAACGGCCCGAGCTCGCCCACTCGGGAAGTCGAGAAAAATACCGGCTCCATCAATGCGAAGTCGCGCTCGGCGTGCATGCGCTGCATCAGCACCGATCCGACCATTCCGCGCCAACCGACGAGTCCGACTCGCTTCATCGCATTTCCTGAATGTCCGATCTGCGTATGCTAACGCACTGAGCCCCAAAAAGGTTGCACCGCATCAAGAGAGCGCTGCGACCACGGCATCTCCCATCTCCCGGGTGCCGACTTTGCGGGTTCCCTGCTGAAAAATATCCGCGGTGCGATACCCCTGGGCGAGTACTTTCTTCACCGCGGCTTCGACGCGGGCGGCGACCCGGTCCTGATCGAAGCTGTAGCGAAGCATCATCGCCGCAGACAGGATGGCCGCCAGCGGATTGGCGAGGTCCTTTCCTGCGATGTCCGGGGCCGATCCATGAATCGGCTCGTACAGTCCCTTGCCTCTTTCGTCGAGCGAAGCCGAAGGCAGCATGCCGATCGAGCCGGTCAGCATGGAAGCCTCGTCCGAGAGGATGTCGCCGAACATGTTGCCCGTGACGATCACGTCGAACTGCCTGGGATTCTTGAGGAGCTGCATCGCGGCGTTGTCCACATACATGTGCGTGAGTTCCACCGCGGCATATTCCTTGCCGACTGTGCTCACCACTTCCCGCCACAACTGCGAGGTCTCGAGCACGTTCGCCTTGTCGACTGAACACAGTTTTCTGTTGCGCTTCAGCGCGGCGCGAAAGCCCGCGTGGGCGATGCGGCGTATCTCCTCATCGGTGTAGCGCATGGTATCGAAGCCTTCGCGCATCCCGCTCTCGAGCTTCCGGATGCCGCGCGGCTGGCCGAAATAGATGTCACCGGTCAGCTCACGCACGATCAGGATATCGAGCCCGGCCACCACGTCGGGTCTTAGCGTCGAGGCATCGGCGAGTTCGCTGAAGACGGACGCGGGCCGCAAATTGGCGAATAGATTGAGCTCCTTGCGGAGCCTGAGTATCGCCTGCTCGGGGCGCTTTTCGCGCGGCAACGCGTCGTAGCGAGGACCGCCGACCGCGCCGAACAGGATGGCATCGGCCTTTCTCGCCAGATCCAGCGTCGGCTCGGGCAGGGGATCACCCGAGGTGTCGTACGCCGCCCCCCCAACCGAGGCTTGCTCCATCTCGAACGCGAGACCTCCTCTACTTAGCGCGGCGATTACCTTGACCGCCTCGGCAATAACTTCCGTGCCGACGCCGTCGCCGGGTAGAACCGCAATTTTCATGAAGAGGAGATGACTAACCGAACAACCAGGGCTGTTCGGAGCGGCGCCGCTCTTCGAAGGCGCGGATCTCGTCCGCGTGGCGCAGAGTGAGTCCTATCTCGTCAAGACCGTTGACCAGGGAGTATTTGCGGAAAGGGTCGATGTCGAAGCGCGCAAAGTTGCCGCCGTCCGGGGTCGCAACCGTTTGTTTCTCGAGGTCGATAATCAGCCGGAACCCCGGAAAAGCGGCGACCTCATGGAAGAGCCGGACCACTTCCGCTTCCGCGAGCGTGACCGGCAGCAAGCCGTTCTTGCAGCAGTTGTTGAAAAATATATCGGCGAAGGACGGTGCGATGAGCGCGCGAAAACCATACTCGGCGAGCGCCCAGGGCGCGTGCTCGCGCGAGCTTCCGCAGCCGAAGTTCTTGCGCGCAAGCAGTATGCTGGCGCCTTTGTAGCGCGGCTGGTTGAGGACGAAATCGGGGTTGAGCGGGCGGCCCGCATCGGGTTTGTCGGGCTGGCCTTCGTCCAGGTAACGCCAGGCATCGAATAGGTTCGGCCCGAATCCCGTGCGCTTGATCGACTTCAGGAATTGCTTCGGGATGATCTGGTCGGTGTCGACATCGGCCCGGTCAAGCGGTGCGACAAGGCCGTGCAGCAGCGTAAACCTTTCCATTATTTTTTCGCTTTTTGTTCGATCTTGGTGCCGAGCTTCTCGACATCTTTGCCCACCCCTGCCATCGTGTTGCATCCGGCGAGCAATCCCGCGATTGCGGCCAGGACTGCGAACCGTTGAATAAGGTCTTTCATTGCGCAGCCTCCAATCATCTCCATTGGCGAACGTCGACGAAGTGCCCGGCGATCGCCGCCGCTGCGGCCATCTCCGGGCTCACAAGATGGGTCCTGCCGCCGGTGCCCTGGCGGCCTTCGAAATTGCGGTTCGAAGTTGAAGCGCAGCGTTCGCCCGGCTCGAGGCGGTCCGCGTTCATACCCAGGCACATGGAACAGCCGGGCTCCCTCCACTCGAACCCGGCGTCCTTGAAAATCCGGTCAAGACCTTCGTGCTCCGCCTGCGCCTTGACGAGCCCCGAGCCCGGCACGACCATGGCGAGCCTGACGTTCGACGCAAGGCGGCGCCCGCGGACGATCGCCGCGGCGGCCCGCAGGTCCTCGATGCGCGAGTTCGTGCACGAGCCGATGAACACCTTGTCGATGCGGATGTCGGTCATCGGCGTATTGGGCCTGAGGCCCATGTAGGTGAGCGCCCTCTCCATGCTCTCCCGGCGACTCGCGTCCTTCTCCCTGTCGGGGTCGGGTATGCGCTCATCCACGGTGACGACCATCTCGGGGGAAGTGCCCCACGTCACCTGCGGCTTGATCGAGCGCGCGTCGATCGTCACCTCGTGATCGAATTTCGCCTCAGGATCGGTCTTCAGCGTGCGCCAATGCGCGACCGCGCGATCCCACAATTCGCCGCGCGGCGCAAAGGGCCTGCCCTTCAGATACGCGAGGGTCGCCTCGTCCACCGCCACCAACCCGGCGCGCGCCCCCGCCTCGATCGACATGTTGCACAGGGTCATCCGGCCTTCCATAGTCAGCGAGCGCACCGTGCCCCCCGCGTACTCGATCGTACAGCCGGTTCCCCCTGAAATGCCGATTCTGCCGATCACGGCGAGGGCCGCGTCCTTCGCGGTGACCCCTCGCGCAAGCGGCCCCTCGATACGCACGAGCATGTTTTTCATCTTTTTTGCGAGCAGGCACTGCGTTGAAAGCACGTGTTCGACCTCCGAGGTCCCGATGCCGAACGCGAGGCAGGCGAACGCTCCGTGAGTGCTCGTGTGCGAGTCGCCGCACACTACGGTCATGCCGGGCAAGGTCGCGCCCTGCTCCGGGCCAATGACGTGCACGATGCCCTGGCGAGCGTCGTTCATCTTGAATTCGACGATGCCGTATTCCGCGCAATTTGTGTCGAGTGTCTCGACCTGAAGGCGCGACACGGGGTCGGCGATTCCGCGGGAGCGATCGGTGGTCGGAACGTTGTGATCGGCCACCGCAAGGTTGGCTGATATCCGCCAGGGCTTGCGCCGCGCGAGCCTCATGCCCTCGAACGCCTGGGGGCTGGTCACTTCATGCACCAGGTGGCGATCGATATAGAGGAGCGTCGTGCCGTCTTCCTCGACGTGCACCGTGTGCGACTCCCAGAGCTTGTCGTAAAGCGTGCGCGCGATCATTCGGCTCGCTGCCCAAAGACAAAATTATACCGGATCGCCCTTCGTCCCCTTCAGCGCCTTCGCGCAGCCTCATAGAGGGGAGCGACCCGCTCGGAGTAGCTCTGAAGGTCACGGGTTCTGGTCTGGTCCGAGGGGTGTGTCGACATCCACTCGGGGGGCTTGCTGCCGCCGAGCTTCCCCATCTTCTGCCATAGAGAAACGGCTGCGCGCGGGTCGTAAGCCGAGCGCGCGGCGAGCTCGACGCCGATGCGATCCGCCTCGGTCTCATGGGTCCGGGAATGCGGCAGCGAGAGCGTCACGTCGAGCAGGGTCTGCGTCAGCTGAGCGCCCAGATCGCCGAGCCCGAGCGCCGCGCTGAGCACGCTGACCCCGAGCTGCTGGGCCACCTGCTCGCTCGCGCGTTCGCGCCCGTGCTCGCGCAACGCGTGCGCGATCTCGTGCCCCATTACGGCAGCCAGCTCCTCGTCGGTGGGATCCAATTTTGTCAGAAGCCCGGAGTAGACGGCGATCTTGCCGCCCGGCATGCACCACGCGTTCACCTCGGGCGAGGTGATCACGTTCACCTCCCAGTTCCAGCGCGGCGCATCGGCGCGGAACGCCGCGGTGTTCGGGATCAGGCGGTTGGCGACGCCGCGCACCCGCTCGACCTGAGCGGAATCCCGGTTGAGCTGGTTTTTCTTGCCGGCCTCGGAAATGACTTGGCCATAGGCTTCCGCGGCGCTCCGATCGATCTGGGAAGCCGAAATCAAGGACGACATGGATTGCCGGCGCTCGACGCCGACCACACCGCCCTGCGTTGTTTGCACGGTCTCGCAGGCGGCGAGCATCATCGCTGCCAAAAAAAGACAGAACCACACTGAGAATTTCATCTGCGCTCCGAGAGATATATTTTCCACGCCTCCGCGGCGTGATCAAGCCCCGCGACACCCGGCCCGTATAATGCCAGCGCTCGCCAACATGCGTCCGAAGATCCACACATGAGCCGCATCCCCCGCAGCGTATTTTTCCTGCTGTTCGCCGTGTCCGGGTTTGCCGGACTCATCTACGAGTCGATCTGGAGCCACTATCTGAAACTCTTTCTCGGCCACGCGGCCTACGCGCAGACGCTGGTGCTGGCGCTGTTCATGGGCGGGATGGCGATCGGGTCGTGGCTCTGCAGCCGGTGGTCGGAAGGCTGGAGAAATCTGCTTCGGGGCTACGCGCTCGCGGAAGGCTTGATCGGGCTTGCGGCGCTCGCGTTCCACCCGGTTTTCGTGGCCGCGACGGACGCCGCCTACGCGAGCATTCTACCCGCGCTCGGCGGCGAGATCCCGGCGACGCTTTTCAAGTGGACTCTCGCCGGGCTCCTGATCCTGCCGCAGTCGGTTTTGCTCGGCATGACTTTCCCCCTCATGAGCGCGGGACTCATCCGGCGCTATCCCGCGGCGCCCGGGGAATCGCTCGCGATGCTCTATTTCACCAACAGCTTCGGGGCGTCGATCGGCGTACTGGCAAGCGGATTTGTCATGATTGAAAGGCTTGGGCTGCCGGGCACCGTGCAGAGCGCCGGGGCCCTGAATCTCGCCCTCGCCGCCGTCGTATGGCTGCTCGCCCGCGGCGCCGAACAGCCCATGAGGGCTCGCCCCGGCGCGGGGCGGGATTCCGAAGCTGCGGCGCCTTTCCGACTTTTCCTCGCGATCGCGCTCCTCACCGGCGCCGCTTCGTTTGTCTTCGAAATCGGCTGGATCCGCATGCTCTCGCTCGTCCTCGGATCCTCGACGCACTCGTTCGAGTTGATGCTCTCGGCCTTCATCCTGGGCATCGCGTGCGGGGGCTACTGGGTGCGCCGGCGCATCGACTCGATCGCCGACCCGGTCCGGCTTCTCGGTATCGTGCTGGTGACGATGGGCTTGCTCGCGCTCGCGACGCTGCCGCTCTATGGCGAGATGTTCGGGTTGATGCAGGCCGTGATGAACGCGCTCGCGAAGACGGAAACCGGATACACGCTGTTCCTGTTCTCGAGCCACGGCATCGCTCTCGCCATCATGTTCCCGGCAACGTTCTGCGCGGGGATCACGTTGCCGCTCATCACCTATGCGCTGCTCCGCGGCGGCCACGGGGAAAAGTCGATCGGCGCGGTGTATTCGGCCAATACGCTGGGTTCCATCCTCGGCGTATTCTCCGCTGCGCACATCGGCATGCCCTTCCTCGGCTTGAAAGGCCTGATCGCGGCTGGAGCCGCGCTCGACGCGGGCCTGGGCCTCGTTCTCCTGTGGCGCACCGCCGGAGGGCCGCGTGTGCGACTGGGCGCCGCAGCGCTCTCGCTTGCCTGCTTCGCCGCGGTGCTCGCCGGCGTGCACCTCGACGCGTACAAGATGGCCTCGGGCGTGTTTCGCCGCGGGGATCTCTATTCGGCGAGCGACGCCACCCTGCTCTTCCACCGCGACGGCAAGACGACGACTGTCAGCCTCATGGATTTCGGCACCGACCGGAGCCTGCGCACCAACGGCAAGTCGGACGGCGCGATCAACATGGACCCGAACGGCCCGCGGGTCTCGGACGAAATCACGATGACCCTCACGGCGGCGATTCCCCTGGCTTACAGACCCGATGCGGCGAGCGCCGCGGTCATCGGAATCGGAACGGGTCTCACGACGCACACCCTCCTCGGCTCGAACGCCGTGCGCTCGGTCGAGACGATCGAGATCGAACCCGCGATGGCCGAGGCGTCGCGGCGTTTTTCTCCGCGCAATACCAACGCCTTCGCCGATCCGCGCAGCCACATCATCTTCGACGACGCGAAGACGTTCTTCTCGACGCACAACCGCAAGTACGACATCATCATCTCGGAGCCGTCCAACCCCTGGGTCAGCGGTGTCTCGAGCCTGTTCACCGGCGAGTTCTATCGGCTGGCGCGCCGCCACCTCAATCCGGATGGAATCCTGGTCCAGTGGTTCCAGATGTACGAGATCGACGCGAGTCTCGTCGCCTCGGTGCTGCGCGCGCTCGGCGAGAACTTCCCGGACTACGCCATCTACGCCGCCACGGGCAGCGACCTGCTGATCATCGCAGGCGAGACCCGGACGCTAGCGCGCCCGCTCGCCGATATCACCGCGATGCCCGGCGTCGCCCGGGAGCTGCGTCGCGTGCACGTGAATTCGATCTGGGACATCGAGGTCCGCCGAGTCGGGGGAAAAAGCTCGCTCGCCCCGATGTTCCTGACCTACGGCGTTCCGGCGAATTCGGACTTCTATCCCTACCTCGACCTGCACGCGGCAAAGTACCGTTTCCTGCGCGGGTCGGCCGAAGAGCTGACCGGCCTGCTCGCGTACAGCGTGCCGGTCGTCGCTCTGCTCGAAGGGAGCAGAAAGAGCGAGCGCGAGGAATCGAGGGTGGACGGCGACGAATACCTCGAAGCCCTCCAGCTCACGCGCCGCGCGCGGTACGCGAGGGATTTTCTCCTGCTCCACACGGCGCCGGAGCCCGTCGCGATCCCGCGCCCGTTCCAGAAGGACCTCGAGCTGACGCGCGCAAGGCTGATCGAGTGCCGCGATCCGGAGCGTTCCGACATCTGGTTCCATTCGCTTTACCAGCTGGCGCGAACGCTGAACCCGATGCTTTCGCCCGATGATGCAAAAACAGTCTGGGAACGAATCGAACGTGGGCCTTGCAGCTCACGCGTGGCGCCGGATGAGCGCCAATGGATCGATCTGATGAAAGCGGTGGGGAGCCGCGCTGCGCCGGACATGGCGCGGCTCGCCGAGGCGCTGCTTGCGAAATCGAGCGATCTTCCAACCGGCCACCGGCAGTATCTGATGGCGGCGGGCATGGCAGGCTACCTCGCGCAAGGCAAGCGCGCCGAAGCGGGCGCCCTGTGGAGCCGCTATCCGAAAGATGTCGACAAAACCGGGGACGTAGGCCTGCGGCTGCTTTACGCCCACGCGTTCGAGCTCAAATAGCTGCACAGCGATTTCTAGCGCGCCCTTCCGGGAATGGGCCTGATCGGCGGCCTGACGTCGCCGCACTGCGCGCGATGGCGCAGCGCGTGATCCATCAGCACACAGGCGAGCATTGCCTCCGCGATCGGCGTCGCGCGGATGCCCACGCAAGGGTCGTGGCGGCCGGTGGTCTGTACCGTGGTCGGCTCGCCTTTGCGGTCGATCGAGCGGCGCGGAACGCGGATGCTCGAGGTCGGCTTGAGCGCGATGCTCACCAGGATGTCCTGGCCGGTCGAGATGCCGCCCAGCGTTCCGCCCGCGTTGTTCGAGAGAAAACCGTGCGGCGTCAGCTCGTCGCCGTGCTCGGAGCCTTTCTGCTCGATCGCGGCGAAGCCGGCGCCGATCTCCACGCCTTTGACGGCGTTGATGCCCATCATCGCCGAAGCGATGTCGGAGTCGAGCCTGCCGTAGACCGGCTCGCCCCAGCCGACCGGAACGCCGCTCGCGACGACGTTCACCCGCGCGCCGCAGGAATCGCCCGAAGCACGCAGCTCGTCCATGAACTGCTCGAGCCTCGGGACGATGGCCGGATCCGGCGAGAAAAAAGGATTTTCGTCAACCGCATCCCAAGACTTGAACGCGATTCTGTTCGGGCCGAGCTGCGCGAGATGCCCGCGCACCTCGACGCTAAACCGCTCGCGCAGCCATTTCTTGGCGATCGCCCCCGCGGCGACGCGGATCATGGTCTCGCGAGCGGAGGCTCGGCCGCCGCCGCGGAAATCGCGCAGGCCGTATTTCTGCCAGTACGTGTAATCGGCGTGTCCAGGGCGGAAGGTGTCGGCGAGCGCGCTGTAGTCCCTGCTCCTCTGGTCTTCGTTTCTGATGACAAAACCGATCGCCGTGCCAGTGGTCCTGCCCTCGAAAACGCCCGAGAGGATCTCGATGCGGTCTGACTCCTGGCGTTGCGTGACGTGGCGGGAGCTGCCGGGCTTCCGCCGGTTGAGCTCTCTCTGGATGTCGCTTTCCGTGAGCTCGAGCCCGGGCGGACAGCCGTCCACGACGCCGCCGTACGCGGGCCCGTGGCTCTCGCCAAACGAAGTCACGCAATACAGCAGGCCGAAGGTGTTGCCGGACATGGAAACTCTCGCAAAGAAGGCTCTGCGAGTTTAGCATTCCCGCAGGCGGGGCCCTGCTCCCCGCTCCAGCGCGCACCCGCGGCTAGTTTGGGGGCGTGGCAATTGCCAGCTCGCGCACCACGCTCTCCAGGCCGACCACCACCCGCGCAAGCCTGTCGTACTCGAGCTTGTCCGGTGTGTCGCGCAGCGTGTGGTAGTGCGGGTAGCGGAAGGGCGCGGTGTCGGTCACCATCACCGCGGGCCAGCCGAAATTCCAGTAAGCCCACTGGTCGGACCAGCTCACCCCCGCGATCGACTCCAGCCCCACCGCGCCCTCCGATGGAAACGCCGCGTGGCGCCTGAACGAACCGATGACCCGGTGCAAAAGGCTTCGGGAGCGCGGATTGGCGACGAAGCCGATGAAGTCGCCCGTAGACGGATAGAGCAGATTGAAGGGAAACGGATAGCGCTGGCTTCCCGGTGCGTCGCTGTACCAGCCGATGGTCTCGAGGGACAGCATCGCGACGACTTCCCTCTCCCCGAGGGCAAGGCCGTTCGCGTGCACGAGGCTACCCATTTTTTCCGTCGCGAACCAGGGCAGCTCCTCGTTGACGTAGAAAACCAGCCGCATCTCCAGCCCTTCGGCGGGCTGGACCGATTTGAGCAGGCGCGCAAGCTCGAGCAGCGCCGCCACGCCCGAGCCGTTGTCATCCGCCCCGACTGCGCCCTGCGCCGAATCGTAATGGGCCCCGATCACGACGAGCCGCGCCTTTCCCGCACCCGGGCCGGTGCGCCGCACCTCCAGATTTCGAACCTTCACGCCCTCCGTTTCGAATTCCTGGCGGGAGACGGCGTAGCCCAAGCCGGAGAGCGTTGCTTCGATGTAACGCGCGGAACGCTCGAGCGCTTCGGGATGTCCGACGTTGTGCTCTTCGCTCGCCACGGCGACGACGTGTGCCTTGAGGTTCGCGAGGAGCTGCTGGTCCCCGACTCCGAGCGGCTGCAGCGGACCCCGGTGGCGCGTACCGGGCATCGCCGTCATGAACCAGACGGCGAACGCGACGAATGCAACGAGGATAGAGAGGACGGTGAGTGCGATACGGACTCTCGCGGGCTTCAAGGCTATTCGGGCCAGTTCTTGATATAGCCCTTGAGCATGCGGTTCTCGAAGTCCTGCTCCTCGAGCACCGCCTTGGCGACGTCGCGGAAGGAAATCACCCCGAGCAGCTTGTCGCGGTCCATGACCGGAAGATAGCGGGCGCCGGAGTCGATCATGGTGCGCCGCAGGTCGCTCACTTCCATGGCGGGGCTCGCGGTCACCGGATCGTGCTCCATGATGTCGCGGACTCTTGCGTCACCGAGCGCGCCGCGACCCTTGTCGAGCGCCGACAGGATTTCCCCGAAAGTGAGCATTCCGACCATGCGGCCCTTGTCGATCACCACGAGCGAGCCCATGTTGTGCTGCGCCATGACCGAAACGGCCTCGGTCAGCTTGCCATCGGGCGCGATGGTGAAGAGCGCGTTGCCTTTGACCTTGAGGATTTCGCTCACCTGCATGGGTCCCCCTCTCGCTGCGTGTTTCCCACACGATAATACTCCCGGAAACCCGCGCGCTCCAAGAGGAACGAATCGACGAACGATGCCACTTCGGGTCGTGGCCCGCGGCGCAATCTGGTAAGGTTGTCTGCGCTGGAGCGACGAAGGTCCGCAGATATCCCATGCGATTCGACTGGTCGAAAATGGGCAGAACGCCGCCGGCGGCGCTCGTCGATGCCCGCAATCTCGCGCATCACGCGGCGCAATGGCCGGCCAAGGCCGCGCGTGCGAACCTGAGCGCGGTCCCCGACGACAGCCACTCCGCGTTCACGTGGGACGCGTCGCACGCGGCACTGGTTTCTCGGGTGTTGCCGGCGAAAGGCGGCGGGGTTCGGGTCGGAATTCGCATGGCAAGGCTCGAGCTCATCGTCACGAGCGGCGACAGCGTGCTCGATGCGTTCCAATTCGACGGCAAAACCGACGCGGCCGCGGGCGCCTGGATCGACTCCAAGCTGCACGCGCTCGGCCTCAAGCCGGCAGGCGGCGTGAAGCTCCCGTACGCGCTGCCCGATCATCCGACCGGCGGCCGATCCCACGAGCTCGGCATGCTGGGCCGGGAACTGGGAGAACTTTCGCGCTGGTTCAGCGGCCCGGCCGAAGTGCTGGAAGAATTCGCAGGGAGGCTCGCCGGCCTGCGGCCCGGTCCCGGCCCGCTGTTGTGCTGGCCGCACCATTTCGATTTGGCGACGCTCGTGCGGCTCGACGCGGGCGCAGGCGAGTCGGCCCGCTCGGTGGGCGTCGGGGTGTCTCCGGGGGACGAGTTCTACGCGCAGCCTTATGCGTACGTGAGTCCCCGGCCGCGATTCGATAGGGGAGACCTGCCCGATCTGCCGCCGCCCGGTCATTGGCACACCGAAGGCTTCTTCGGCGCAGTGGCGACCGGCGAGGAAATCCTGGCAATGAAGGATCGCAGGAGGATGCTTCTCGCGTTCATCACCGGAGCGTTCGAGATCGCTCGCGCGCGACTGGGCGTATAAACGAACGCAGACAGGGCTCAGGGCGACATGCACGCAAGAAGAATCGCCTTTCCGCTCGCGCTCGTGTTCTCGGCGCACGTCGCGGCAGTCCTCGCCCAGTCCTATCCGACCCGGCCGCCGCGGCTCATCGTCGGATTCACCCCCGGCGGCGGCGTAGACATCAACGCGCGAGTGCTTGCATCGAAGCTTTCCGAGCTCCTTCCCCAACAAGTGATCGTCGAGAACCGCCCCGGGGCGGGCACCAACATCGCGAACGAATACGTCGCCAAGTCCGCGCCCGATGGGTATACGCTGCTCTTCAACAGCCCGGCAGTCGTCATCAACATGTCGCTCTACCGGAACCCGCCTTACGATGTTCTGCGGGATTTCGCCGGCGTGTCGGTATTCTCGGAGAGCACCAATATCCTGGTGGTGCCGGCGTCGCTTTCCGCAAGATCGCTCAGGGAGCTGGTCGCGCTCGCGCGCGAGCGGCCCGGAGCGCTCAACTATTCCTCGGCGGGCGCGGGTTCGACACAGCATCTCGCCGCGGAGCTCTTCAAGCTGCGCAGCGGGAGCGATATCGTGCACGTCCCCTACAAGGGCAGCGCGCCTTCGATCGCAGCGCTACTCGCCGGGGAGGTCCAGCTCTCCTTCATCAACCCTGTCGCGGTCGGCCCGCACGTGAAGTCGGGGCGCCTGCGCGCGCTCGCAGTGGCGGGCGCCAAGCGCACGGAGCTGATGCCCGAAGTGCCGACGATGAAGGAGGCGGGCATCGAAGGCGTCGAGGTGCCGTTATGGTTCGGCCTGCTCGCGCCGGCTGCCACGCCGCGCGAGACCGTGCGCGCGCTCGCCTCCGCGGTGGCGAAGGCGGCAAACTCGCCCGACACGCGCAAACGGCTCCTCGAGCAGGGCGCCGAGCCCGTCGGCAGCGCGCCCGAGGAATTCGACCGGCAGCTGCGCGAGGAGGTGGCGCGCTGGGCCGAGGTGGTGAGGATTTCCGGCGCGCGCGCGGAGTGACGTTCCGTTTCGCCCGCGACACGGCGGCGCCTACATTGACTGCGTTCTGCGATATCTAATTCGCATTGCGCTCGTGTTTTGGTTATCGCCGTACTTCCTACCTTGACATCCGTTGCCGTAAACGAATACTTGTGCCTTCGGTCCCGGTTTCGGCACACAGCACCGGAGGGCAACATTCTGCTCACCCGGCGTCCCTCGGATTCCATCCAAAGATCGTTTTCGGAGATAGGCCCTAAGTGAAAGGCAATTCGCAAGACACCAAAACCACACCTCGTTGCGTGGTTCTCATCGCCACCCCGACGGCGGGGGTGCGTAGCCAGTGGACCCAGGCGCTCAAGGACATGTACACCGTCCTTGATGTCGGCGAGCGAGGCTCTCTAGACCGAAGCCTGGCCGACCTCAAGCCGGACGTTCTGCTCCTCGATCTTGCCCTACACCGGCTCGGGGGACTTGAGGGCGTCCAGGCCATCCGGCAACTGAGCCCCGAAACCAAGATCGTGCTCTTCGCCAGGTCCCCCAATGCGAAGGAGGGAATCTCCTTGCTTAAGGCAGGAGCCTGGGGATATTGCGAAAAGGCGATCGAACCCTTACGCCTCAGGAAAGTCGTGCTCATGCTCCAACAAGGCGAGGTTTGGGTGAAGCGAAACTTAATCCCTCACCTGATCGGCGAACTGGCCAGACTCACCCGGCTTCGAACGAAAGACTCTGCCAGCCACGAGACCCGACTCCGGAGCCTGACCCCCCGCGAACGCGAGGTTGTCTTGCTCATTGGCGAGGGCGTCAACAATAAGAAAATCGCAAGCCGGCTCATGATAACCGAGCACACCGTAAAGGCGCACCTGACGACCATCTTTCGGAAGCTCGGGCTTTCTGGCCGGGTGCAACTGGCCCTTTTGGCAAATGAGTCCGGCGATGGTCCAAGTTCGCCTACGGCTTGGGATGACCGCTCAGCGGGAGAGCCTCAAGGCTCCACCCGACCAAAGTCCAATTGACCCGCAACCGCCTTGGGCATATTAGAAAGTTAGAAAGGACTGATCAGATGCTGCTGACCACTGTCCTCATCGCCGATTTTGAGAAGGCCGGCCGCGCCACCTGCCAGCGCCTTCTTCAGCTCGAGAAAAAAATCAAGGTTGTGGGCGAGGCGCGGTGCGGCCTCGAGGCCATGACGGCCGCCGCCAAACTGAAGCCGCGCGTTCTTCTCCTGGATCCCAGCGGGGTGCTAGGCGAGGACTTTTCCCTGGTCTCGACCATCCTCGAGAAAAGTCCGAAGACCAGGATCATTCTGCTGAGCGAGCGTGCGTCCGATGCCGACATCCTGGACGCGCTCTCGCAGGGTGCCCTTGGCTACCTGGCAAAACCGGCACTCGCTATCTATTTGACCAAGGCAGTGCGGGTGGTGGCCGCTGGCGAAGCCTGGGTGCCGCGGAGAATGGTGGGGAGGCTCATTGACCAACTGGCCCCCGGCCAGGCGTAGGGCGCACGGGAGCATAGGACCAAGGTGGCATAGACGAACCTCCAATTGAGCATTTCCACGCATTCCCCCACACTTCATGCCAATGTCATAAGAGTACAGCTAATGCCATCAATGTAGTACCGGTGATCGGCTTACATGGGGAGGGTCCTATGTTCTCTCACTAGGAGGTCCTATGTTCGCTAAATTGAAAATAAGCCTTCCTCTTCTTGCGCTCCCGCTGTTGTTCGGAGCGGCCCTCAGCCTCCATGCCGATTTCTTTGCCCTGGATCCGGGAGTCCGCGGTGACCCCGCGGGCGCTGGGGGTCCGATTGATGGTATCAGCGCCAATGAAATGAAGTTCTTCGAGGCGGGCCTGGCGGCTTTCAACGAGGTCCAGGACGTCCAGGGTGACGATCCTGGTCTGGGGCCGCGGTTCAACCTGGACAATTGCGCAGGCTGCCATGCGCAACCCGCTGTCGGTGGGTCGAGTCCGTTCACGAATCCTCAAGTCGCGGTTGCTGCGAAGGCCAACGCCAAAAACGTCGTCCCCCCCTTCATCAAAATCGACGGGCCGGTGCGGGAAGCACGGTTCAAGTTCAAGGCAAACGGCACTCGTGACGGCGGCGTGCATGCACTGTTCACCATCACCGGTCGAGACGACGCGCCGGGCTGCTTTCTCGACCAGCCGGACTTTGCGACGGCGGCCGCACAGAACAACCTGATCTTCCGCATCCCCACGCCGACGTTTGGCGCGGGCCTGATCCAAGCCATCGACGAAGACACGATCCTGGCGAATAAAAGATCCCGTGCGTTGAGAAAGCAGTTCTTTGGCATTGCCGGTCGCGAGAACAGGAACGGGAACGACGGCACGATCACCCGCTTCGGGTGGAAGGCGCAGAACAAGTCCCTCCTGATCTTCGCGGGCGAAGCCTACAATGTGGAACAGGGAGTGACCAACGAGTTGTTCCCGCAGGAGCGGGATGAGACCCCAGGGTGCCTTTTCAACGGTACCCCCGAAGATCAAACTCGTTTCGATCAGACCGAGCTGACAGCGGTGCCGAGCGACACGCTGAAGTTTGCGATCTTCATGCGTTTCCTGGCTCCCCCAATCCCTACCGCTGAAACGCCGTCAATCAGCAATGGCAGGAGTTTGTTTGACAGGATCGGCTGCGCCTTGTGCCACACGCCGTCCCTCACGACGGGGAAGTCCTCCAGCGCGGCGTTCGACCAGAAGCCGGTCAATCTCTATTCCGATTTGCTGCTGCATAACATGGGTCCAGGACTGGCCGACGACATCCTCCAGGGCAACGCGAGAGGGGATGAGTTTCGCACCGCGCCCTTGTGGGGCCTCGGCCAGCGGAAGTTCTTCCTCCACGACGGACGAACGACGGAGCTGCGGGAGGCCATCATCGCTCACAGGAGTTTCGGGAACCTCCAGTTTGGTCCATCGGAAGCCAACCTAGCGATCCAGATCTTCGATTCTCTCGGGGGGGCGGACACGCAGGACATCTTCAATTTCCTGCGCAGCCTGTAATTCGGTCTGCCCGGCCCGTTCCCGCTAGGGAACGGGATCCGGGCGCTGCGGGAAGCTCCGCTCGAACACGCTTTCTGCGATCCGGTTCTTGAGGATCTCGATCGAGCCGCCGGCGATCATCCATCCGCGGCAGCGGCGCACGCAGTACTCGACCAGTTCCTCCTGCGTGTAGCCGAGCCCGCCCATTACCTGCAGCGCTTCGTTTGCGATCTCGTACCCCGACTGATTGCAGAACGCCTTGGCGATCGCGGTCTCCTCCGCCGACGGGAATCCGCGGTCGGCGCTCGCCGCGGCCCGGTAAAGCAGGAGTTGCCCGGCGTCGAGCTTCATTTTCATCTCGGCGAACTTCCATTGAAGCCCCTGGAATTCGCACAGCAGGCGCCCGAACTGCTTGCGCTGCATCGCCCACTCCCGCGCACGTTCGTAGGCGTAACGGCCGAGCGCGAGCGAGCGCGCCGCGTTGCCGATCCGCTCGACGTTGAACCCCGCGATCTGCTTCTTGAAACCGCCCTCCTTGAGGACGACGTTGTCGGCGGAAACGAAGACGTTCTCGAAGTAGATTTGCGCCCACTCCTCGTCGGACATGAACTTCGAGGGCTTGCCGAAGCGCACGCCCGGCGCCTTCAGGTCGATCAGCACCGAACCGATCCCGCCCACGCCCGGACCGAAGCGTACGTAAGCAAGCATCACTTCGGCGTGCGTGGAGTGCGTGGTGAAGATCTTGGAGCCGTTCACGCGATAGCCTGCGCCGTCTGGCGTCGCCGTCGTCTGAAGATCGGTCACCGCGGAGCCGGCTTCCGGTTCGGTCATGCCCACCGAGATCAGTGACTCGCCCGAGAGCAGGCGCGTGAGGTAGCGCTCCTTCTGCAGCTTCGTGCCGTATTCGGCGAGCACGCGGATCGGGCCGAAGTTACCCGCCTGGACGACATCGCCGCTTCTCGGGCACACCGAGGCGATGGTCTCGATCGCCATCACCGCGTCGATGAGCTGGCCGCCCTGGCCGCCGTCGGCTTCCGCGATCGTGATCCCGAGCAGCCCTTGCGCCGCCATGAGCTTGGCGACGTCCCACGGGTATTCAGGCGAGTGCGCGCGCGCGCGGGCGCCCGTCGCAAGATGTTTTTCGGCGAAGCGCCGCACCGATTCGCGGAACTGTTCCTGCTCGGGCGTGAAACGAAAGTCCATGGTCATCCCTCGTGCGTTTCCCCTCCTTGGACAAGGAGGGCGGCGTGCGCAGCACGCCGGGGTGGTTCGATTTCTACCAACGTACCACCCCGCCGCCTTCGGCGGCACCCCTCCTCAACGAGGAGGGGAAAAGTCTTTCCTTCATTACTCGTGCGTTTCCCCTCCTTGGACAAGGAGGGGCGGCGTGCGCAGCACGCCGGGGTGGTTCGATTTCTACCAACGTACCACCCCGCCGCCTTCGGCGGCACCCCTCCTCAACGAGGAGGGGAAAAGTCCTGTTCCTTCAGTAGGACGAGCCCGTCGACCGCGACGACGCCCTCGCGTTTCACGATCAGCGGATTGATCTCCGCCTCGGCGACCGGCCGGCCGCTGACGAGCGCAAGCCGCGAGAGCGCGGCGACAGCCTGCGCCAGCGCACGCAGATCGCCGTGCGGCAGTCCGCGGTAGCCGCGCACCATTGCGAGGCCCTTCACCCGCTCGATCATCTCCTCCGCCTCCTCTTCGCTCACCGGCGCGAGCCGCAACGCGTAGTCCTTGTAGATTTCCGCGAGCGCGCCTCCCGCCCCGACGAGCGCGATCGGGCCGACGACCGGATCGTCGCGATAGCCGACTATCGCCTCGGCGAGGCCCGATTCCATTTTCTGTACCAATACGACGCGGGCCGCGGGGACGCGCGCTAGCATCGCGCTGACCTCCCGATCGAGCTCGGCCCGGTCCGCGATGCCAAGACATACCGCTCCGGCTTCGGTCTTGTGGAGGAGTTCGGCGGAAAGCGCCTTTGCCGCCACCGGATAGGGAATGGCATGCGCGTAGCCGGGAGGCTGCGCGATCGCGTGCTCCACCACCGGGATTCCGAGCGAGGCAAACAGGACTAGCGCTTGCGCTTCATCGAGACCTCCGCGCCGGGGCAGATTGGGCGGCCATTCGGTGGATGCGGCCGCGGTGCGGGTGCGGGGGGAGCGCCAGGCGAAGGTGGCGGCAAGCGCGTCCGCGCAGGCTTCCGGCGTGCGAAAGGCGGCGATCCCACGCTCGGCGAGCAGGGCGAGCGAGCGTTCCGCGTGCGGCGTGAGGAAGACCGCGAGCGGCTTCGCGTTCTTCTTCGAACGCACGATGGGCTCGACCGCGAGTTGCGGATGGAACTGCGCCGAAGACCCGACCACCGCCAGCACGCCGTCACACTGAGGAGACGCAAGCAGATCATCGAGCGCCGCGGTGTACTGCTCCGCGGTCGCCGTCATCGTCAGATCGATGATCGGCGATTTGGAGTCCGGCGCGACCGTCTCGATGCCGAACACGCCCAGCCGATCGACCACGCTCGCGGCGCCGCCTCCGGTGGTGGTCACGACCGCAACGCGTGCGGCGCGCGGGAGGTTCAGCGGCGTGCGCCCGGCGAGGAGCGGCGCGATCTCGATGAGCGTTTCGAGCAGGTCCACCCTCACGATGCCGCAGTCGCGGAAATACGCGTCGAGCGCCGCGTCCTCGCCCGCGAGCGCGCCCGTGTGTGAGCGCGCGAGCGCGGCGCCTAGCCGCGAGCGGCCGAGCTTGTACGCGACCACGGGTTTTCCCGCGGCATGGGCCTTGCGCGCGGCGGCCGCGAGGCCCGCGCCGTCGCGTATCGTTTCGAGAAACAAGAGGATCACCTTCGTGCCGGGATCCTCGGCTAGCAGCTCGACCAACTCCGCGATCCCGAGGTCGGACTCGTTGCCGACCGAGACGAGCTTGGCGAAGCCCAGGCCGCGCGCCGCGCCGCGCGAGAGCACGCTGCCGAGCATGGTTCCGCTCTGCGACACGAAGCTCGTCGTCCCCGCGGGCAAGACGTCCATCTCGAGCACCGCGTTCACGCTGAGCGCGACGCGGCCGGGAACGTCGATGAGCCCCATGCTGTTGGGGCCCAGCACGCGCACCCCGAGTTCGCGCGCCCGCGCGACGAGCCGCGCCTGCCGCGCCGCGCCGTCGGCGCCGGCGTCGGCGAAGCCGTCGCTGAAAATCGTCGCGACGCTCACGCCGCGCGCACCGCATTCCTCGATCGCGCGCTCGACCGAGTCGCCCGGTGTCATGATGAAAGCGTGGTCGATCTTCCCCGGCGCTTGGGCGAGGCTGCTAAAGGCGCGCTCGCCGAGCACTTCGCCGCGCGACGCGTTGATCGGGACGATGCGTCCCGCGTAGCCGTGCTTGCGCAGGAAGCGCAAGGGACGCGCGCTATTCTTCGCTGCGTCCCCGGATGCACCGACGAGCGCGACCGCGAGCGGGCTGAACAGGGCCTGCGCGAGCGTCACAGGCGCGGTTCGCGTTCCAGCTTCCACAGCCTGGCGAGGAGCGTTCGCGCCTGTTCCTCTCCGAGCACCGGAGAAGCGAGCTCGAAGTACTTGTGCTCGAGCTCGGCGTCGGAGAGCGGCAGGTCCGGGTCGCCCTTGCGCGTGGCCTGGAGGTGCTCGCCGCGCCGGCCGTCGCGGGACTCGATCGCGACGCGCGCGGCGCGCTGCGCCGGAAACGCCGCATCGAGCTCGGGATCGAGGGCCACCTCGACGCGCCGCATGAGCGCCCTTGTGGCGGCGTCCTCGAGCCGCGCCGGCTCGAACGCGGCAAGCCGCACGCTGCCGTGCGTGAGCGCGGTGGCGACGAGATAGGGCGTGCTGAAGCGCGCCTCGGCGGCGGTCGCGGGGTCCGCGATCCCCGCCACCTCCAGGGTCGCCCGGTAGCCCCCGACGCGCACGCGCGCAATCTCCGCGGCGGCCACGCCCATCCGCGCCTTCAGCGCAAGAGCGCCGTCGATGGCGGCAAAAGCGTGGCCGCAGCAGGCGTGGTTCTTGAAAGTCATTTGCGTAATGTGGAAATCCTCGCCGAGCGTGGAGAGTGCATGCTCCCAGTCAGGGTCGTCACCCATAGCTCGGCCGTAGCCCGCTTCGCCCTCCATGATATCGAGCGATCCGGTGACGCCTTCGGCCGCCGCGAGTGCCGCAGTCACGCCAGCTTCCGCCGCGCGCCCCGCGTGCATGGGCTTGGACATCGAATCCGTGCGGAACGCCTGCTGCAGGCCGGCTGAGAAAGTGGCGACTGTGGCGAGCGCATGGGCGAAGCGCTTTCTCTCGAGGCCCAGCAACTCGGCCGCGGCGCTCGCCGCGCCGAAACAGCCGATGGTGCCGGTGTTGTGCCAATACTTGTAGTGAGCGCGGCCCATGGCCGCGGCGATGCGCGTCGAGATCTCGTAGCCGACGATCACCGCGCGCAGAAACTGCTCGCCCGAAGCGCGCCGCGATTGCGCCACCGCGAGCGCCGCGGCGATGGTCGGGGCGCCGGGATGGTAGATGCCCTCGCGGAAAATGTCGTCCACCTCGAGCGTATGCGCCGCCGCGCCGTTGATGAGCGCCGCGGCGCGCACGCTCGCGCGCCTGCCGAGCGCGAGATGCGCTTCTCCGTGGTCGAGCTCTCCTGCGAGCGCGCGCTCCAGTAAGGAGGCGGGCGCGACCACGGCGCCCGGAAGCAGCGCCGCGTACCAGTCGATCACGACGCGCTTCGCCTGGTGCAGCACCTGCGGCGCGACCGGTTGCCTGCGATGGCCCTCGGCGAACCCTGCGAAACGCTCGACGACGTGCACCCTAGTCCTTCCGGAGCGCGATGCGGGGCGCGAGGTCGATGGGCCAAATGGACCAGTGTTTCCGCGCGCTTTGCGCGTGGGTCGTTGAATTAAAATCCAACTCGGGCTCCGATCCTGTCAGGGATTCCCGACAAAACGCGTCCGATTTCGGGCTGGCAGTCGACAGTGTCAACGAATAATACTACTGTCATACGCTGCCGTTTGCGCTGACAGGTCGAAGGCTAACGGCCCAAGGGAGGAGAAAGGAAGGAGAGGGACGCCACACGGCGCTCTCGGGACTATGCAATACAAGATCGGGATGGAACGCGGTTTTCTCAGGGCAGATTTGCTCGAACGGGAAACCGCTGAAGAAACCAGAAGGTTTCTTCGCGCAGTGGTTTTCGAAAGCGTCAAGCACGGTTGCTCACGCATCCTCGTGCACGTGCGCTCGTCGAAAACGCTGTTCACGGTCGAAAGATACGGGGTCCTCGAGACCTTCAAGAAGCTCGCATCGGATCCAGCGCACAGGATCGCACTCCTCGGTGATACCGTTGAACTGGGCATGTCTCACGATTACGTCGCGCTGCTCGCGCGCCAGCAGGGAATCACTCTTCGCAACTTTCAGAATGAGTTGCAAGCCATCGAATGGGTGAGAGACCGGCGCCGGCCGGAGGATCGCCGTCATCAGTCGGAACAGACCCTGGGCGCGCCACTGGAGCGGCGCCTGAGCCACCGCCGCAAACCCCCGACGGGCGGCTCACCCGACATTACTCCGGCATAATCCCCGCCTCTTTCATCAGCTTCGACCACTTCGCCTGGTCGTCGCGTATGAAGCGCGCGAACTCCTCGGGCGTGTTGCCCGCGGGATCGGCTCCGAGGCCGAGCATTTTCTCGCGCACGTCGCCCATCGCGAGCACGCGATTCGCTTCCGCGGAGAGCTTCGCCACCGTCGCCTTCGGCGTCGCCGCCGGCGCGAGCAGGCCGAACCAGCCGACCGCTTCGTAGCCCGGCAATCCCGATTCGGCGACGGTCGGAAGATCCGGCAAGATCTCCGAGCGCTTCAATCCGGTAACCGCGAAGGCCTTCAGCTTGCCCGCACGCACGTAAGGCATCACCGTCTGGGCTGGCGCGAACATCAGGTTTACGTGCCCGGCGAGCAGATCGGCGAGCGCCTGCCCGGTACCCTTGTACGGCACATGGAGCAGATCCACACCCGCCATCGCTTTGAAAAGCTCGGCCGAGAGATGCGAGGCGGCGCCCGTGCCCGAAGAACCAAAGCTGAGTTTCCCCGGGTTCGCTTTCGCGAGAGCGATCAGCTCCCGGATGTTCGCCGCCGCGACGCCCGGGTCCGCGGTGACGATATAGGCCGAGGCCGAGACCAGCGATACCGGCGCGAACTGGTTCACGTTCTTTTCAGTGAGCGACGCGGTCGAGCTCATGAGGAGCGTATGACCGTCGGACACGGACTTCGCCACAAAGTCGGCGCCGATATGGCCGCTCGCGCCCGGACGGTTCTCGACCACGATCGGTTGGGCCCAGATCCCGGCGAGCTTGGGCTCCATGATGCGTGCGAGCGTGTCGGCGCCCCCGCCCGGCGGGAACGGCACGACGATGTGCACCGGTTTCGAGGGAAAACCCTGTGCGAACGTGCCAGCCGCGGAGAAAACGAGTACAGCGCCTATCAGCGCGTCCCGCGCGCGCCGCATCAGGCTCTCACCCGGAGCGCGGCCACAGCACGCCCTGGCTGCCGCGCGGAACCGCGCCGATGCCTTTGTAGACGAATTTCTGCACGCGCTTTCCTTCGTACGTCTCGGTAGTGTAGAGGTTGCCTTTCGAATCGCTGGCGATGCTGTGCACGCCGTAGAACTGGCCGGGCTGGCGCCCGCCGTCGCCGAAGTTCGAAATCTCCTCCAGCGTCTCGCGCAATATGATGCGCACCTTCTCGTTCTGTCCGTCGGCTAGGAACATGAACCGCTGCCCGGGATCCTTCGAGAACGCGATATCCCAGGCCGAGCCCGAAGCGAGCGTCTCCTTGGCATAGAACCCTTCCTTCACGAACGTCCCGTCCGGGCGGAATACCTGCACGCGGTCGCCCTGCCGGTCGCACACGTAGATAAGACCGTCGTTCGAGCGCTCGACGCAATGCACCGGGTTGCGGAACTGCTGGGCGGGCGGCGCCTTCGGATCATAGTTCCCCATGGGGGCGTCGTTCGGCTTGTTGCCGTACGCACCCCAGTAGCGCTTCATCTTGCCGGTATCGGCGTCGACCACGGCGACGCGTTTATTGGCGTAGCCGTCGGCGATGTAGGCTTCGTTGGTCTTGGGATCGACCCAGATCTTGGCCACCCGCCCGAAGTTCTCAAGATCGTTGCTGCCGCCGCTCTTGCCGTAGCGGCCAAGCTGCATCAGGAACTTCCCCTCCTTTGTGAACTTCAGGACGTGGGCGTCGCCCTTGCCGTTGCCGCCGAGCCACACGTTGCCCTTGTAATCGACGTGGACCCCGTGCGCCCCTTCCGGCCACTCGTAGCCCGGGCCCGGGCCACCCCAGGACCTGACCAGGTTGCCCGCCTGATCGAACACAAGTATGGGCGGCGCCGTGCGGCAGCACTCGGAGATGGGAGGCTTCAGCTCGAGCCCCTTTTCGTTGTCATGCAGCCCTCCCGCGCCGCGATGAATGACCCAGACGTGGTCCTGCTCGTCGACCCACACCCCGATTGTCCAGCCGAGCAGCCAGTGATTCGGCAGGGGCTTCGGCCACAGCGGATCCACTTCGAATCTCGGCGCCTGGACCGTGGGTCCGGGGGAGCCCGCTTCGAGCAAGGCCTGACAGGCTCCGAGCGCGACAATGGCTGAAACGAATGCCGCGCCGACATAGAAGCTGCGTTTCCGCTCCACGCTTTTCATTGACTCCCCCTTTTCCGTTGTAAGCTGCGCTGCCCCTATGCTCGACGCTGGGAAAATCCTTGTCAACACCCTCGTGCGCCGCACGAGGGTCCCGTCGGTGGCGGCGTTGATTCTCGCCCTCGCCCTGCCGGCGGTGGCTCACGACATCCCGGCCGATGTGAGGGTGAATGCCTTCGTGAAGCCGGAAGGGCAGCGGCTTCGTCTGCTCATTCGCGTGCCGCTCAAAGCCATGCGCGACGTGGACTTTCCGCGGCGCGGCGCGGGCTTTCTCGATCTCGCGCGCGCCGACGCGTCGTTCCGCAACGCGGCGACGCTGTGGATCGCGGACAACGTCGACCTGTACGAGGGCGAAGTCCGCCTCGCTCACCCGCGCGTCGCGGAAGCCCGCGTGTCCCTTGAGTCCGACAAATCCTTCGCGTCGTACGAGCAGGCGCTCGCGCACGTCACCGGCCCGCGGCTGCCGAACAGGTTGGAGCTGTACTGGGAACAGGGACTGCTCGACGTCCTGTTCGATTATCCGATCGACTCGGAGCGCTCCGACTTCTCGATCCGGCCCCGGCTCGAGCGGCTGGGCCTGCGAACCACCGTCGTGCTCCGCTTCCTGCCGGACGCCGGCGTCGTGCGCGCCTTCGACCTGCACGGGGATCCGGGCCTGGTCAGGCTGGCTCCGCGCTGGCACCAGGCCGCCTGGCGCTTCGTCGAGTCGGGATTCTTCCACATCCTCGAGGGGACCGACCATCTGCTGTTCCTGCTTTGCCTGGTGATCCCGTTCCGGAAGTTCGGGCAGCTCGTCCTGCTGGTCACCTCGTTTACGGTCGCGCACTCGATCACGCTCATCGCGTCCGCCTACGAGCTCGGGCCGGACGCGCTATGGTTTCCGCCGCTCATCGAAACGCTGATCGCGATTTCCATCCTGTACATGGCGATCGAGAACGTCCTCGGCAGCAACGTGGGGCGCCGCTGGTTGATCACCTTCGGGTTCGGCCTGGTCCACGGGTTCGCCTTCTCGTTCGCGCTCCGCGAAACGCTGCAGTTCGCCGGGTCCCATCTGTTGACGTCGCTCTTGTCGTTCAATCTCGGCGTCGAGCTCGGGCAACTGCTCGTGCTCGCGCTCCTCGTCCCCGCGCTG
>Ga0193733_1000084_pt1 | contig 34772 bp, 33 predicted proteins | sample U1s2metaG_FD_145076 | JGI IMG/M metagenome (GOLD analysis project Ga0193733, IMG submission 145076) | Soil microbial communities from a riparian zone of the East river system, Colorado, United States - U1s2 | ecosystem: Environmental > Terrestrial > Soil > Riparian zone | place: USA: East River...
TTGATCGTGATGGACCATATGGCCGGCGTCGGCGATAACGCGTTCGGTCAATTGCCGGAAACACGCCTTGCGCTCCGCGAGATCGGCGCTCGAGAGCTTCAGCATCTCGGGCGCTTTCGATTCGGCGCCCACCACCCAGAGCACGGGCGCGGCGACTTTGCGCCAGCAGGCCTCGGCTTCCTCGACCCGGTAGAGAACCGGATTGACGAGCTTGTGCGCGGGATCGCTCGCGAGCTCGACGCGGCCGTCGGGCTTCGACCTGCCCCAGTGCCGCGCGAGGAACGAAGCTTTTTCGGCGCTCAAACGGGAATTGTTGCCGCGCAGGCGTTCGGCCAGCGCCTCGAAGTTTTCGTAGTCGCGAAATGCGGGCTTTTCGCGAAGCTCGACCAGCCAGCGCGCGTAGCGCTCCGGCGCCTTCTCCGCTCGCGTCCCGGTGAGTCCGAACCCTTCCAGATCGATCAAGCGCGCCACGCGCTCGGGTCGGATGCCGGCGTACATCGCGGCGACATTGCCGCCCATGCTGTGGCCGATGAGCGTCGCCGGCGCACCCGGCTGGAAATGATCGAGTAAGCGGTCGAGATCGGCAAAATAATCCGGGAACCAGTAGCTGTCGCTATTCGCCCATTCGCTCAAGCCGAAACCGCGCCAGTCCGGCGCGATCACGCGCCAGTCTCCGCGCAATGCGTCCACCAGGAACTGGAACGAGGCCGACACGTCCATCCATCCGTGGAGCATGAAAAGCTTCGGCGCGCGCTCCTCGCCCCAGCAGCGGCAGTGGTAGCGCAGGCCGCGGATCTCGACAAACTCGGACTGACTCGGCTTCATGAAGCGCGTGATGATAGCAGGCGGCGGAACCGCGGCGCGCTTCCGATATAATCGGCTGCAATCATGGCGGTCTACTCACTTGGCGAGCGCAAGGTCGTGTTTCACGGCGAGGAGTGGTTCATCGCGGAGAACGCCACCGTCATCGGCACGGTGGTTCTGCACAACCAGGCGAGCGTCTGGTTCAACTCCGTCGTCCGCGGCGACAGCGACATCATCACCATCGGCGAGCGCACCAACATCCAGGACGCCGGGGTCCTGCACGCCGATCCGGGCATCCCGCTCACGCTGGGGAAGAATGTCTCCGTCGGCCACCAAGCGATGCTGCACGGCTGCACCATCGGCGACGGATCGCTCGTCGGCATCGGCGCGATCATCATGAACCACGCCGTCATCGGCAGCGGCTGCCTCATCGCCGCCGGCACCCTCATCTCCGAAGGAAAAACGTATCCGGATGGCGTGCTCGTGCTCGGCTCGCCGGGTAAAGTCGTGCGCGAGCTGAAGCCGGAGGAAAGGGACGAACTCCTGAAAAACGCGGACATCTACGTCCGGCGCGCGAAGCTTTACCGCGAGAAACTGAAACCGCGGGAGCGGTAGCCGGGAAGATTGGTAGCTGCTTTGTAACTGGTCATGGACTCGAACCTGACTGCGGACGATTTTGACTGGCTGCGGAAACTGAAGGGCGCCATAGACGCGAAACGCGATCCGCCGCCATTTCCGACTGATATTGCCGCCAAGCTCGGTGCATTCGGTCTCGCAAAGTCGAATAGGTCCGGCGCCCTCACAATTACATCCAAAGGCCGTGACGCGTTGTTGGAGCAAGACATGCGCGACGCCGAAGACCGCTAGCTCACCTGTTTCGTTAGACCGAACATGCATCAGTCCAAGATGGAAGGACGTACGATGAACGCCCGCCTTACCGCAGCTTTGCTCATCTCCCTCGCAGCACTCGCGAGCGCCGTTCACGCGCAGTCGTTTCCCTCTAAGCCCCTGCGCATCATCGTGCCCTTTCCTCCCGGCGGCGCGGCCGACGTGACGAGCCGCCTCCTCGGGGAGCACATGGCGAAAGGCCTGGGGCAGGCGGTGATCGCGGAGAATCGCCCTGGCGCCGGGGCGGTGATCGGGTACGAGCTCGCCGCGCGCGCCGCAGGCGACGGTCACACGTTGCTCGTGGTGTTTCCGAGCTTCGTCATCAATCCGTCGGTCAAGCCGGGGCTCCGGTACGATCCTCTGAGAGACTTCAAGGCCGTAGGGCAGACGATTTCCGTGCCGATGGTATTCGCGGTCAATCCCTCGGTGCCGGCAAAATCGCTCGACGAGCTGGTCGCGCTCGCGCGAGCGAAGCCCGGCACGATCGCCTACGGAACACCAGGCGCCGGCACCACGCACCACGTGATCGGCGAGACGTTCAGACTCGCCGCGAAGGTCAACATCGTGCACGCGCCGTTTCAGGGCGGCGGCCCCGCGATCACCGCCGCGGTCGGCGGCCATATCCCCATGGTGCTCGCCAATGTGTCCGAGGTGGTCTCCTTCGCGAAAGGCGGGAAGATGCGTCCGCTCGCCGTGACGACCGCGGAGCGCGCGGACGCCATGCCGGAGGTGCCGACGGTGCGCGAGGCCGGTTATCCCGAAGTCGAATCGACGAACTGGAGCGGCCTCGTCGTCCCCGCGGCGACCCCGCCTGCGGTGATCGCGCGATTGAACGCCGAGCTGGGGCAGGCCTTGCGCAACGCCGAGATACAGGAAAAACTGAAGACCTACGGGATGTCCCCGGCTCCCGGAACACCGGAAGCGTTCGGCGCGTTCCTGGAGTCCGAATCGGCGAGATACGCTAAAGTCGTGCGCGAAGCGGGAATCAAAGCCGACTGAAAGGGAGAAAACATGAAAGCACTGCTTGCCACCTGTGCGCTTGCCATCGCTTTCGGAACCGGCTCAATCGCTACGGCTCAAAGCTACCCGCCAAATGGATCGACCATCCCAACGGTGACTTTGAACGGAAGCCCGGCGATTCAGCAGCCGGCTCCCAACTCCGCGAATCAGCAATCCGCATGGAACACGGAACTGGCCGGCCATAGCGATCTGCAGGGACGTTCGGCGTACCAACCCATCATCATCAACGAAAGCGGGCGCGAGATCGCCTACGTCGGCCACCACACGGGCAAGATGCCCAATCCACTCACCGGCGTCGTCGAAGGCAACGGAACTTCGATTGTGGATGTCACCGACCCCGCGAAGACGAGATACCTCGCTCATATTCCGGGCCCGGCCGAAGGAGGAGAAGAAGCCGGCGGCGCGCAGATGGTTCGTGTATGCAGCGGAAGCGTCCTGCCGCGCGGGGTGAAAGGCAAGTGGTACCTCCTGCGATCGCTCGGCTCGACCGCGCACGAGATATACGACGTCACCGACAAGGCCCGTCCGGCCCTTCTGACCACCGTCGTCGATGGCCTCACCGGCACGCACAAGAGCTGGTGGGAATGCGACACGGGGATTGCCTATCTGGTCGCGAACAAGTCCGCGGAAGGGTGGAAGGGCAATCATCTGAAGATCTACGATCTGAGCGACCCCGCGAAGCCCGTGTATATCCGCGACTTCGGACTGCTCGGTCAGCAACCGGGCGCCACGTCATTCCAGGGTGTGCGGGCAGGTATTCAAATTCATGGACCCATCTCGGCCGGCGTCGCCAAGAACCGCGTCTACGCGGCGTACGGCACAGGAGGGGACGGCGTCATCCAGATTCTCGACCGAAAGAAGCTGCTGACTGCCTTCACCAACGCCCTCAAGCCCACGACCGAAGAAATGCTCGCGCCGCAGGTGGGATACATCGTGATGTCACCTGACCAGGGTGCGCACACCACGATGCCGATGTACGGCGTGCCGATTCCCGGATTCCAGGGCCATTCGGTGCTGAAAACCCGTGACCTCCTCGTCGTTGCTTCGGAACAGGGGCGAGGGGACCACTGCAAGCCGGGCCCCGGTGGAAACCGTCCCGCTCCGCACTTGGGCTTCCTGCTGGACATCACCAATGAGCCGACCCCATGGCCTCTTGCGACCTTCCATGTGCCCGAAAACCCGGGAGATTTCTGCGGCCGGGGCGGGAGGTTCGGCGCCCACGCGGGCCATGAGTCCTTCTATCCCCCCTACTACGGGAAGCTCGCCATCTTCTCGTGGTTCAACGCGGGCACCCGCGTCTTCGATATTCGCAACCCGTTTGCCGTCGAGGAGGTCGCCTATTTCATTCCCGCGCCGAACAAGAACACGATGACTTTCTGCGCCGACGGAATCAGTCATCCGGAGGGCGATCCGAAGATCACTCCCGCGTGCACCAAGGTGATTCAGACGAACAACGTCGAAATCGACGATCGCGGTCTCATCTACAGCGCCGACCGGGCGGGCACGGGACTGCACATCATCCGGCTCACGGGGCGCGCAGCGCAGGTCGCGGGAAAATAAGGCCACGCACTAAAGCAGATCCTTCGTCGCGTAGCTCCTCAGGATGACGCGCGCTTGCGCGCGCGTCACTTCGGCGCCATGCGGATGGCGCCGTCCAGCCTGATCGTCTCCCCGTTCAGCATCTCGTTCTCGACGATCTGCCGGACGAGCTGAGCGTAATCCGCCGGCTTGCCCAGCCGCGGCGGAAACGGCACCTGCTTGGCGAGCGCCTCCTGGACCTCCTTCGGCATGCCGAGCAGCATCGGCGTCTCGAAGATGCCCGGAGCGATAGTGCAGACGCGGATGCCGTCGCGCGAGAGGTCGCGCGCGATGGGGAGCGTCATGCCGACCACGCCGCCTTTCGAAGCCGAATAGGCAGCCTGTCCGATCTGGCCGTCGTAGGCGGCGACCGAAGCGGTGTTGACGACCACGCCGCGCTCGCCGGCGGCATTCGGCTGCCCTTTCGCCATCGCGACCGCCGCGAGCCGGATCATGTTGAAGGTGCCGATGAGGTTGATGCCGATCACGCGCGAGAACGACGCGAGCGAGTGCGGGCCGTCCTTCTTCACCGTGCGCTCGGCGATCGCGATGCCGGCGCAGTTCACCAGGCCTTGCAGCGCGCCGAAATTCTTAAGCGCCGCGTCCACCGCGGTTTGGCCGTCTGTTTCGTGAGTGACGTCGCACTTGGCGAAGCGCGCTTTTTGCCCGAGCTGCTTCGCGATGGCTTCGCCTTTGTCGGCCTGAAGATCGGCGATCACGACGTTCGCGCCGGCTTCGGCGAGCATCTTGACGGTTCCTTCGCCGAGGCCCGAGGCGCCGCCGGTGACGATGAACGTGCTGCCTTTGAGCTGCATAGAATTTCCCTTAGCCTTTCTTTGCCGGTTTTTTCTTCTCCGGCATGAGCCCCGGCCGGTCGCGCAGCAGCGGATCCAGACCGTTCTTTGCGACGAGATAAGTCCAGCGCTCGAGCTTTTTCTCGCGCTCAACCTTCTCGATGAGCTTCTTGCGGCGTTCCTCGAACTCCTTGTCGTTCTTCGCCTTGTCCTCCGCTTTCTCGCCCTTCGCCGGCGTGCGCGTTTTGCGAGGCTCGCCTGCGACCGCCACCCTGACGTAGTAATTGTCGCCGGCCTGCTTACCGATTCTCAGCGTATAGCTCAAATCGTCGAAGGTGTCCGCCCTGATGACGATCGCATGATCGAGCCCGGTGTCGGTCTTGCCGGGGTCGGCGACTACGTCGACGAGGTTCACCCAGCCGAGCGAGCTCGCAAGGTCGGTCGCCTTCTGCAGATCGGGCCGTTCCTTCGATCCGGCCAACTTCCAGTCGGCAGACTCGGTCTCGCGAGCCACGCTCCAGCGCTGCTTTCCGTCCTTCGACGACGAAATCGATTTAGCGCCGTCGGCCCGAAGGAGATCCTTGACGAGCCATTGATCGGGCTTGGATTCGACCTCGGTCAGCGGCTCGCCGACGGCGAGCATCGTGCCGGCTTCACCACCCATGGTGAGATAACGGCCCGTCGCCTCGGTCTCGCCGCGCGAAAGCGAGGCGACCGGCGAGCTCTTCACGATTTTCTTTCCGAGAAGCAGCTGCCCGAGCGTGCCACCCTTGGCGTCCTTCAGCTCGATCGCCGTCCCCACGCCCGCCAGCTTGTCCTTCGGCTCGAGGAGCTCCAAGCGGGCGCGCTGGCTCTCGGGGAGGGGCTCGCTCTGCACGATCTTCAGTTCGGCGAGCTTCACAAGAAGGGCCGCGACGCGATCGGTGTCGGCCGCGAAGCCGGCGCGCTCGCGAACGCTCCAGTCGGTCTCGCCCCGCACCAGGTGCAGCTCGCCCGACGAATCCCGGATCGCGATCTCGGCGACCTCGCTCAAACGCAGGCCCGGGATCGCCTTCTGCCCGGCGCGCGAGTCCGCGGCCGTCCAGGCCGAGCGGTCGGACAGGACGACGGCGGCACCCGCCGCGGCGAGGATCGCGAGCACCGCGAGCGCGATGAAAAATTGCCTGCGGTTCATATTGCGGGCGTCCTGCGGCGGCGCAGGATCGCGAGCCCGATGCCGGCCAACGCGACGAGCAAGGGCGTCAGCGCGATGTTCGCCACCTTGGTCCAGAACTGGAGCGCCTCGCTGTCGGAGCGCAGCTCGCGGCGGACCTCTTTCAGCGCCAGGCGCGTACCCGCCGCTTTCCTGCGGAAGTTCTCGAGCTCGGCCTGCTGCGCGGCCGAGAGGATCGCTCCCGCGCCCTGCCCCCTGCCCTTTTGCAGCGCGTTCAGCTTCTCCTGCGTCTGACCGAGGTTGTCCTCCAGCTCCTTGATCTTGCCGAGATAGGCCTGCTGCGCCCTCGCCTCCATGTCGCGGATCACGGTGAACGGCCGCGCGGCGCTCGCGCGGCTGCGCAGCTTGATGAGCGCCGGATCGCCCGCGAACTGGTCGACCAGGGCTTGCGCAAATGCGAGGTTGCCGTTGCGCGGGATCACGATCCGCTGCCCGAAGATCTCCTGGATCTGCACCGCCGCACCGTCGTTGATGAAATCGCTGTCCCCGACGAGCACGACGGCGTTGTCGGCCGCCGATTCCTTGAGCGGCGCGGCTTCCGTTTTCGCGTCGGCCTTTGCCGCCTTCTTCTGGCCCTTCTTCTCGCCCTTGTTCTCGCCCCTGTCCTCAGGCGTAGGCCGGCCTTCAGGGAACGCGGTCTTGAATTTTCCGGTCAGCCGGATGGCAAGCGGATATTCGGTGCCCGAAGGCTCGAACCCCCGGACTGCCGCCTCGCCCTGTGTCGTGGCCGCGAAGGAATCGACGAGCTGGGAATACGCGGAACTCTTCATGAGGACCGTTTCATTCAGTCCTTCGACCGGCTTGCCGGTGAACGCTCCGGCAAAAGGCATGAGCAGCGACCCGAGCCGGGCCGTGGCGATGTCGTTCGGATCGAAGGCATTGTCGTTGAGCGAGAGCAGCGTCGGCAGGGTGCGCGCTCCCGCGCCCGTGAGGTAACGCATGTCGAGCACGACCTTCCCCGAGTCGAAGCCCAGGCCCCAGGCCTTGAGCAGCCTGTCGAGCGAGGACGGCGTGCCCCCGCCGCCCATGCCTCCCATCTGGCCCAGCTGGTCGAAATAGGCGTTCGGGTCGAGGAAAGCGATGAGCTTCCCGCCGCGCAGCACGAACTGGTCGAGCGCGTACTGGGCCCGCTCGCCGATTCCGCGCGGGTGGATCACCAGCAGCACCTTGATGTCGTCATCGATCTTTTCAGGGTCGAGCCCGACGCGCCTCACGGTGTAGTCGCGCCGGAGCTCGCCGATGAATACCTGCGGCTCCAGCGGCTGACCCCCGGTAAACTGGCTCGGCGGCATGCCGAACACCGGCAGCGCGCTCATGACTCCGATCACCGGCTTCGCCGTCGAGACGGCGCGCGCGATCGCGCGCACCAGATCGTACTCGAGCAAGGGCTCGCGATCGGGCGTAAGCGCCGGCAAGGCCAGCTTTTGGTCCGCATAGCTGATCGAGGCGCCGAGGTAGAACTTGTCGCCCGAGGGCGTGACCTGGGCTTCGACGCCTTCCAGAGTCGCAGAGTCCTCGGCATCGGAGTCCGGCTGGGGATCGAGTTTTTCGACTGTGACCTTGCCGCGGCCGGCCTGCCTGAACTCCCCGAGCAGATCCTCGACCCGACGCCCGTACGCCTTGATGGGCAGGGGGACCTCGCTCTGGCTGAAGTACAAGCGGATCTTGACCGGAGACTCGAGCTTGCCGAGAACCGCGCGCGTGCCCTCGGAGAGCGTGTAGAGCTTGCCTTGCGTCAGGTCGATGCGCCCCCTCGCCGCCCCCAGTACGAGATTGAGCAGTACCAGGATGATCAGCGCGGCGACGAGGCCGCCGGCCGAGTAAAGCAGACTTTCGGTCTTCTTGCGCATGGTCCGCCCTCAGCCGGTACGGTGGTTGCGGATGACGACGCCGGTCGCGAACAGCGCGTAGGCGATCACCGAGAGGAAATAGAGCAGGTCGCGCGAATCGAGCACGCCTTTCTGGAAGCCGTCGTAATGCGTGAGGACGGAAAACTTCGAAACTGCTTCCACCAGCCAGGGGCTCGCCCAGCGCGCGAGCAGATCGGTCAGCGGCGAAAACCCGACCAGGATCAGGGCGAGGCACAGGACCACCGCGAGGATGAAAGCGATGACCTGGTTGCGCGTGAGGGCCGAGGTCATGCAGCTGATCGCGAGATAAGCTCCGGCGAGCAGCGCCGCTCCGACGTAGCCGCTCGCGATCACTCCGTTGTCGGGATCGCCGAGCCAGTTGACCGTCACGACGATCGGGAATGAGAGCGCCAGCGCGACGATGAGAAACAGCCACGAGGCGAGAAACTTGCCGACGATCGCCTGCCAGGCGGCAACCGGCATCGTCAGCAAAAGTTCGATCGTTCCGAGCCGCCGCTCCTCGGACCACAGGCGCATCCCCGCGGCGGGCACCAGAAACAGGAACAGCCACGGCAGCCAGTTGAAAAACGCCGCGAGGGAAGCCTCGCCCCGCTCGAAAAAACCGCCGAAGGTAAAAGTAAAGAATCCTGAAAGCAAAAGAAAAATCACGAGGAACACGTAGGCGACCGGAGATTCGAAGTACGCCGCAAGCTCGCGCCTTGCGATGGTCCAGATCGCCGCCCAGCTGGCGTTCATGCTGACTCCGTTGCAGTGTCCGAGCGCGTGACCGACCGGAAGAAATCTTCCAGCTTTCCCGTGGCGGCTCGGGCCTTCAGCTCGTCAGGCGTGCCGTTGGCGACGATGCGGCCGCGGTCGATGATGATCGCGCGCGTGCAGGCTGCCTCGACCTCCTCGAGGATATGCGTCGAGAAAATGATCGCCTTGCTCTCGCCCATGCGGCGTATGAGCGTGCGCACCTCGTGCTTCTGGTTCGGATCGAGCCCGTCGGTGGGCTCATCCAGGATCAGCACCTCGGGATCGTGGATCAGCGCCTGCGCGAGGCAGGTGCGGTGGCGGAAGCCTTTCGAAAGCGTATCGATCGTCTGCCCGAGCACGCTCTCCAGATGGCACAGCTCGACGACTCGACGTATCGCGCTGCGCCGTCCCTCGTCCCGCAGGCCGCGCATCTCGGCGGCGAACCTGAGGAACGACAGGACCGACATCTCGGTATAGGTGGGCGCCGCTTCCGGAAGATAGCCGATTCGGCGCTTGACCTCGATCGGATTTTCCTGCACGGCTAGCCCGCACACCGAGACGCTGCCCGCACTGGGCGGGATGAAACCGGTGATCATGCGCATGGTGGTCGACTTGCCCGCGCCGTTGGGACCGAGGAATCCCAGCACTTCGCCTGTGCCGACTTCGAAGGAGACGCCGTCGACTGCGCATTTCGAACCGAAGGACTTGCTGAGATTTTCCACCTTGATCACGGCGCCCCTCCAAAACACATACACAGACCGGCACGGGTCGGCTGAAGTTCCCGCCGCGGCCAGCGGAACCGGATTCTATCGCAACCTCGATCCGGATATAAGCAAATGACCAATGACCATCAGCCCGCGCTTTCAAGCAGCGGGACGAAAGCCTTATAATTTTCCCTTTCACGCCGCCCTCCGGGCGGACCGGCAACACAAAGGATTGTGCGATGACCCACGTCGTCATGGAAAGCTGCATCAAGTGCAAATACACCGACTGCGTCGATGTCTGCCCCGTCGATTGCTTCCACGAGGGGCCGAACATGCTGGTGATCGACCCGGACGAGTGCATCGATTGCGCGGTCTGCATCCCCGAGTGCCCGGTGAACGCGATCGTGCCCGAGGAAGACGTGCCCGAGGAGCAGAAGAAATTCACCCCGCTGAACGCCGAGCTCGCCAAGATCTGGCCGGTGATCACCGACGCCAAACCCGGACCCGAGGACGCCGACCAGTGGAAGGACGTGAAGGACAAGCTCAAGCTCCTGGAGCGCTAGGCGCGGGATGCTGAAGCTTGCTCACGGCCTGTCCTTCGCGGAACTCTACGAGCGCGACGGCCTTGTCAGGCTCGATGCCGCATTCCTGGACCATCTCGGGGCCGCGGAATCCGCGCTGAGACCGCAGCTCGAAGCCGCGCGCGCGACTGCCAGTCTCGATTCCCGGTCCGAATCGGCCCTGATCCTCGAGATCGCGCCGCACCTGGACGATTTTCTCGCCGAGCTGTTCGGCATCCAGGCCGAGTTCCACGCGCTCGCCGCCCGCCACCACGAGCTCGCCCCGCTCTACACGGTCAAGCGTCAGTTCGTGCAGCGCCGCGCGGGGAACAAGGTGAAGCCCGAGGAAGCGGCCAAGCTCGACGGCCCCGCGCTCGAGGCCGAGCTGAAAAAAAATCACCTGGACGGGCGCTTCGATGAGCTGACGTTCGCGAAAAAAGTCACCCATTGGCTCGCCGATGAAGCCGGGCACGCGGTTCCGCTCGGCCTCGCGCTGAAATATTCGGCCTGGGCGCTGCACACGCCCGCCGGTCGCGAACATGTGCAAGCTGGCGTTCTCTTCAAGGCGCCGTCCAAGATCGATCCGCAGAATCTCCTCGTGCACGCGCAAAAGAGCGACCGGGAGGGCGTCGTCACCTACACGATCAAACCCGAGCACATCCGCAGGCGCAAGGGCTTCGCCCTCACCGACCCGGGTACCGATCTCGTCGGCGCGCTCGACCAGGCGAATTACTGCATCTGGTGCCACACCCAGGGAAAGGATTCCTGCTCCAAGGGTCTCAGAGAAAAATCGCCTCCGGAAACGCCGAACAAGGCGGCGTTCAAGAAGAGCCCGTTCGGAGTGACGCTCGCCGGCTGCCCGCTCGAAGAAAAGATCTCGGAATTCCATACGCTCAAGGCGCAAGGCAACGCGCTCTCGGCGCTTGCCGTGATCGTCATCGACAATCCCATGGTAGCGGCGACCGGACACCGCATCTGCAACGATTGCATGAAGGCCTGCATCTACCAGAAGCAGGAGCCGGTGAACATTCCGCAGATCGAGACGCGCACGCTGAAAGACGTGCTGGAGCTGCCCTGGGGCTTCGAGATCTACTCGCTGCTCACGCGCTGGAACCCGCTCAATTTCCGCCGCCCGCTGCCCCAGCCCGCAACCGGCTACAAGGTGCTCATCGCCGGCATGGGTCCCGCGGGCTTCACCCTCGCCCACTACCTCATCAACGAAGGACATGCGGTGGCGGGCATCGACGGCCTGAAGATCGAACCGCTGCCGGCCCGATTCTCCGGAATCGACGCCGACGGGAGCCGGGTGCCGGTCGAGCCGATCCGGGACGTGCAAACACTGTATGAGGTCCTCGAGGACCGCGTCATGGCGGGATTCGGCGGTGTCGCCGAGTACGGCATCACGGTGCGCTGGGACAAGAATTTCCTCAAGCTCGTGCGCCTCTTGCTCGAGCGGCGCGCGGAGTTCGCGATGGTCGGAGGGGTGCGCTTCGGCGGCACGGTCACCGTCGAGGATGCGTTCGAGCTCGGCTTCGATCACGTGGCGCTTTGCATGGGCGCGGGCAAGCCCACCGTGCTCGACATTCCGAACGGGCTCGCGCGCGGAGTGCGCGCGGCCTCCGACTTCCTGATGGCGCTTCAGCTCACCGGCGCGGCCAAGACGGATTCCATCGCCAACATGCAGCTGCGCCTGCCGGTGGTCGTGGTCGGCGGCGGCTTGACCGCGATCGACACCGCGACCGAATCGCTCGCCTACTATCCGGTGCAAGTGGAGAAGTTCCTGTCGCGCTATGAGACCCTTGTCGCGGAGATCGGCGAGGATGCGGTACGCCAAAAGTGGGACGACCAGGAGCGCGAGATCGCCGAAGAGTTCCTCGCGCATGCGCGCGCGGTCCGCGAGGAACGGGCCCTTGCCGCTCGGGAAGGCCGCGCCGCGCGCATCGTCGAGCTCCTCCGGCACTGGGGCGGCGTCACCATCGCCTACCGGCGCCGGCTGATCGACAGCCCTTCGTACACGCTCAATCACGAGGAAGTCGAGAAAGCGCTCGAGGAAGGGATAGCCTTCTGCGAAAGCCTCTCGCCGGTAGCGGTGGACGTGGACAATTACGGCGCCGTGCGCGGCGTCCGCTTCGCCCGGGAAAGCGGACTCGGCGGCGAATCCGCGGAGCACTGGCTGCCGGCGCACACCGTGTTCGTCGCCGCGGGGACCCAGCCGAACACGGTGCTCGCCCGCGAGGACGCGGCGCACTTCCAGCTTGACGGAAGATATTTCCAGGCCTGCGACGAGGACGGACGGCCCTTGAGGCCGGAGCGCGCGATCTCCAAGCCCGAGCGCGCCGACGTGCTGCTGTCGCGCCTTCCCGACGGGCGCTTCGTCAGCTTCTTCGGCGATCTGCATCCCTCCTACTTCGGCAATGTCGTCAAGGCGCTCGGTTCTGCGCGCCAGGGCTACCCGGTCGTGTCGCGCGCACTGGCAAAAACGCCTCCGCGGTCGCAGAGCGCGCCCGCTGAGTTCTTCGCTTCGCTCGCCGGCCAACTGCTCGCCACCGTGCACAAAGTCGAGCGGCTCACGCCCACTATTGTCGAAGTGGTGGTGAAGGCCCCGTTCGCCGCGCGCAAATTCCGGCCCGGCCAGTTCTACCGCCTGCAGAACTTCGAGACCCTCTCCCCGGTCGTGAGAAACGCCGACTCGACGACCCGCCTGCAGATGGAAGGGCTCGCGATGACCGGTGCCTGGGTGGACCGGGACCGCGGACTGGTCTCGACTATCGTGCTCGAGATGGGCGGTTCATCGGACCTGTGCGCGATGCTCAGACCCGGGGAGCCCGTGATCCTGATGGGCCCCACGGGCAGCCCGACACACATCGCGGCGAATGAAACGGTGATCCTCGTGGGCGGGGGCCTGGGCAACGCGGTCTTGTTTTCGATCGGCGCGGCGTTCCGGGCGCGGGGCTCGAAAGTGCTTTATTTTGCCGGCTATAAGAAAGTCATCGACCGCTATAAGGTTGCCGAGATCGAGAGCGCCGCGGACGTGGTCGTGTGGTGCTGTGATGAGGCGCCCGGATTCAAGCTGGAAAACGCAAAAGCGCGTCCGCAAGACAGGAGCTTCGTCGGAAACATCGTCCAGGCGATGGACGCCTGCGCCCAGGGGAGGCTCGGGCCTCTCTCGATCCGCACGCAGGACGCCGACCGGCTTATCGCCATAGGCTCCGATCGCATGATGGCGGCGGTCGCGCGCGCGCGCCACGACGTGCTCAGGGACTATCTCAAGCCGCATCACCTCGCGATCGGCTCGATCAACTCGCCGATGCAGTGCATGCTCAAGGAAATCTGCGCCCAGTGCCTGCAGCCGCACCGCGATCCGCACACCGGCAAGAGAAGTTACGTATTTTCCTGCTTCAATCAGGACCAGGACCTCGACAGCGTGGATTTCGGCGCGCTCTCGGAGCGCCTCAGGCAGAATTCGCTGCAGGAAAAGATCACCGCGCAATGGATCCGGCACTGCATGCCGGAGCTGCGCAAGCAACGAACCTTGGTTTGACCGACACGCCTCCCGCGGAATCGCGGGAGCCGAAAATCAGTGCCAGTCCTTGTGTGGCGGGATCGGCAGGGGCATCACCGCAATTCCCTCTTCCAGGAGCTCCCGCGTCTCTTCGCCGCTCGCCACGCCGCGGATGTTTCGCTGCGGGACTTCCTTGTAATGGATACGCCGTGCCTCGGCGGGAAAATTCTCTCCCACGTTCTCGGTGTTGAGCAGGATGTAGTCGACGACTTCGTGCAGGTTGCGCGGCCGCGCGGCTGGCGCGGCGGGCGGCTGCGCGTTCTCCCGCGGCGGTTCGGCCTCGGGCCTGCCGATTTTTGCCGTGAGCAGCTTTTCGATGCTGGAATCGCAGCAAACCGGACACGAGAGCAGGCCGCGGGCTTTCTGGCCCTCGAAGTCGTCCGCCGAAGCGAACCAGCCTTCGAACCGGTGCCGATCCGCACAAATGAGCTCAAATACGATCACATTCGCGCTCCTTGGCAAACATTCTACCGCGCTTGGGTAATGTCGGTGCACCAAGCCATTGTTTCAAGGGTTGACCCAGGTGCGATAGGCCCACACCCCGCACAGCGCCGCCGCGGCCAGCCAGACGCCGACGATGACAAGCGCCGCAACGCGGCTCACCGGCCGAGCGCTCGCCATCCGCTCCTGCGCCTGCGCCCTGCACTCATCCAGAATCGGACCCGGGATCATCCTGATCGCAAGGACGATCCCCAGCGGGATCAGTATGAGATCGTCCAGATATCCCAGGACCGGCACGAAGTCCGGGATGAGGTCGATGGGGCTGAGCGCGTAGGCCACGATGCCCGCGACCAGGAGCTTCGCGTACCAGGGCGTGCCGGGATGGCGCGCGGCGAACCAAAGGACGAGAGTCTCGCTCTTGAGGTGGCGCGCGCGTTGTTTGAGGCTGGAGAGCAGCGGCATCGCCGAGGCCACACCCCGACGCTAAAGCCGCGCGCCGCCCGACGCGTCGGGCTCCGCGGTCGGCTGCAATCTCTCGAATGACATGGTGAATCCGAAAAGTATCGCGACCAAGCCCATGATCAGCCAGAGCAGAGCTTCCGCCAAGCTGCTGCGGGCCGCGTATTCCGTCCGCGAGTAGTAGGTCACCACGCGCTCGCGTCGCATGAGATCTTCCTGGGTCGGAGCAAAGGTCCTGGTCTCGCCGCCGCGATCGACATAGCTCGCTAGCGTCCCGGACTCCATGAACGTATGACGCGCTCGCGCAAGGCTCAGGACTTCCTTTTTCTCCGGCGAAAGTCCTTTGCCCCAGTTCGGGGGCGGTTGCGTAGCCGCGGACTTTCGTTGGTTCATGCTCGACGTCGTCTTCAGATCGGTGTATTTCCAGTAGGCGAAAGCACCGTACAAGGCACAGATGCCGGCCGCCAGGACCGTCATGAGCACGGCCTTCCGGTGCACGCCGAAAGCGCACAGCCGCCGCGTGCCGTCGAACAAACATAGAAAAGCGGTCGCCCCCCCGACCACGTTCACAGCGAAATCGACCCAGTTTTCAATCATGGCAAGGATGAATGTCCTGGAGGAAAATCGTGACTCAGCGTCACTGAGAATGCAAGGGCAAATGCCGCGATTGCGCGTTCAGCAAACCCGTTGGAGATCATATTACTCCGATGGTGCCCGGGGCAGGGGTCGAACCTGCATGACGGAATTACCCGTCGAGGGATTTTAAGTCCCTTGTGTCTACCAGTTTCACCACCCGGGCTCAGGTGGCGGGATTGTGTCAGAAAGAAACGGGGAGCGGGCTCCCTTCAGTCCGGTTGGAGGCGGGGGTCGGAATCGAACCGACGTCCACGGCTTAACTGTTCCAAAAAGTCCCAAGCCAAGGCTGCGCTAGCACCTCTTCGGCGTCGGCCGCTGCGTCGCCTTCCATGCCCCGTATTCTGCGGGCATGCACACGGCGCACGGCCGATAGCCCGCAGCTTTCGCCGTACGTTCATCGAAGAAGAATACGCGGTGCTTCACGTAGCCACCGCGGGCGATCGCTTGGTTCGCTGCACGGCAGGTGAGACGCCCGTACGTACCCTGCCTACGATGACCCCCGAGAAGACCTGGTACTTCACTCTGGTAGGACTTGCGGTTTGCATCCAGCAACGTCCAGGACTTCTTCGTCATCGCGCGTCGTGAAACAGTAGTTCGACGGCGACCCGCTCACCGCTGCGCACCCGGCTCACTGCGTGCCGGAGATTGACGCGGTAGTATCCCTTCGTTCCCTTGAACGGCCGGTAATGAAGCCTTCGAGTCGCGGTCCTTTTGGTCGGACATCCAGGAGCGCTTCTCTCGCTGGAGGAGCTCGCGCTTGCGATCCACGCCCCAGCGGTAACCGGAAAGGTCACCATCGCGCCGAACGACACGGTGGCAGGGTATGGCTACTGCCAAGTGATTTGCCCCACACGCCTGTGCAACCGCGCGCACGCCTTTGGGCTTTCCGATGCGCTTGGCGATATCAGCATAGCTCACCGTGGTGCCCACTGGAATCTTCCTCAGAGCCTGCCAGACGCGCTCCTGAAACGCCGTCCCCTGGAGATCCAGTGGCAGCTTGAGGCCGCGCTGCGGCGCTTCGACGAAGCCGACAACGTGGGCGACCAGCTTCTCGAAGGCTCCGTCGCCGCCAATGAGCTGGGCCCGAGGAAATTGGTCTTGCAGATCGCGAACGAGCTTCTCCGGATCGTCACCCAAGAGAATCGCGCACACACCGCGCTCGCTTTGCGCGACCAGGATCGAACCGAGTGAGCTTTGGCCCACGGCGAAGCGAATCATCGCGTTCGCGCCACCGGCGCGGTAGTTCTTGGCGCGCATGCCGAGCACCCGGTCCGAAGCCTCATAAAAGCGGCTATTGGAGTTGAAACCCGCGTCGTAGATCGCATTGGTGATCGACGTACCGGGGCAAGTGAGGCGCTCGCGCATGCGGCGCGCGCGATGTGCCGAAGCATACGCCTTGGGCGTGAGACCCGTCACTTCCTTGAACACGCGGTGAAAGTGGAACGGGCTCATGCGAGCCGACTTCGCGAGCGCCTCTAGGCTCGGCGCCACTTCCGCCGCTTCGATCTTCCGGCAGACTTCGGCAACGAGATTGGCATGCTCGACCGCAACCGTCGTCTGATTCGTTGCCGTGCTCGGCCGGTAGCCGGCAGCTTCGGCAGCCTTCGCCGTATCAAAGAACTCGACGTTCTCCGGTTTCGGCAGACGCGATGCGCTGCTGGGCTTACAGTAGATGCCTGTAGTTTTGACCGCGTAGACGAACTTGTCGTCCGCAACCGGATCGCGGGCAATGACGGCGGCCCAGCGCGGATCTTGCGCAACATTCTTGGCGGTTCTGGCGACGTGCTGCGGCTTCGATTTCATGATCATTCCTGTCTGGATGTGTAGGGTCCAGTATGGAAAGAATTTGACCGCAAGAAACTCCGTCTCTTGCGGTCGAATTCTGGGGCAGTTCGGGGCGAAGCGCCAGCCTTAGAGACTAAACAGCGCCATGGTCCCGCTCCGGGACACGTCCGCCTTCTCGTGAATGAGGAGACGGTGCTTGCGTTGCAGGCCCCAAGCATAGCCCTTGAGCATCCCATCCTTGCCAATCACGCGATGACAAGGAACGATGACGGCGATCGGATTGGCGCCGATTGCAGCGCCGACGTCCTTGGCCGTACGGGGATCGGTATGGCCCAAGGCCCGCGCGAGCTCCCCGTAGGTGGTGGTCTTTCCAGCCGGAATCTTTCGCAGTGCCGCCCAGACCAGGCGTTGAAAATCACTGCCATCGGCAGCTACTGCAATGTCGTCCAAGGCGGTGAAGTCGCCTTTGAAGTAGCGATCGAGCTTTCCCGAAATCATCTTCACGGCCGCGGTCTCGACAGCCTCGCGTAGCTCGATGTCGCTGAAGCGCTCGCTCAACTCAAGACGAAGGCGCACGATGTGATTCGTGAAATCCAGAGCGCGCACCATCCCCTGGTTGTCGGTGACGAGTAGCATTTCGCCGAGCGGTGATTCGCTTTTGTTAATGAATAGTTCCATGGTCCGGCTCCTTCGCGAAAATATCGAGGACGGGTGTTCGCGTTCAGGTTTGTGCCGAGCAATATAGAGGGACGGGCTCGGCCAAACACTCCGACTCTTGCTATCGAATCGAACCCGGGGTTCGAGAACATCATGATGGGCAACGACTGCGGATTCGCATCCACCGCGGGCAACGCCGAGATTCCGAGGACCGTGGCGTGGGCGAAGCTCAGGGCGCTGGGAGAGGGGGTAGCGTCGGGGCGGCTCTGGGGTTGAGCAGTGCGGCCACGCGGCGCAGTCAATGCTCAGCGCGGTTTTTCTTCAAGCGCCGCGTAGGGGCCGTCGGCGTGGACGATACGCCCGCCCACCATGGTCAGCAGCGAGACGGTGCCGCCGATCTGCTCGACCGGCACGCTGAGGTAGTCGCGGCTCAGCACCGCGAGATCGGCGAGCTGACCGGCTGCGAGCGCGCCGCGCGCGTTCTCTTCGAAGCTGAACCAGGCGCTGCCTTGAGTATAGAGGCGCAGCGCTTCGATCCGCGTCGGCAGTTCCGGCGGCGCGCGCATGGCGACGCCGGAAATAGTTTTGCCGTCGAGCATCCATTGCAGCGAGACGAAGGGGTTCGGCGCCATCACGCGGTGCGCGTCGGTGCCGCCGCCGACCGGCAGCTTCAGCCGCAGCGCGCTGGCAAGCGGCGGCACGAGGCGCGCGGCCTCGGCGCCGCGCTGGCCGAGGAAGGCCTCTCCGCGGAAATAGAACGCGTTCTGCACGAGCCAGCCCACCCCCATTGCCTTCAAGCGCTTGAGAGAGTCCGGCGATGCGTCGTTGAGATGCGCAATGGACCAGCGCAGCTTTGCGATGGGCGTCTCGGCGTTGACGCGCGCCAACACGTCAAGCAGGTGATTCACGGGGCGGTCGTTGTGCCAGTGGAAAGTCGCGGTCATGCCGCGCGATACGGCCCAGCGCAGCACTTCGTAGAGCTGCTCTTTCTGTGCGTCGGTCGGATTGTCGTTGTTGTAGAGGCCCCAGGTTACATTCTCGCCGATGCCGTTGAAGCGCAACCAGTCGTCACCGAAGCCCATCGGCAGCACCTGCGTCAGCTCTTTGAAGTCTTCGAGTTCGCGGTCGCGGCGCGGCGCGCTCAGGCTGTAGCGCACGCGCAGGGTGAGCCCGTGCTCGCGCCAGACCTGGAACAACGGCTGGTAGTCCGGTACCTCGATGTTGTAGCCGCCCGGATCGCTCACGCCGGTGATGCCCATCGCGTTGAGGGCGCGAAAGAACGCGCGCGTGCCTTCGAGCTTCTGCGCGAACGTCGGGCGCGGCAGCAGTTTATAGAGGTCGCTGATGGCGCGGTTGTCGCCGCTCAGCCAGCCGGTCGGCTTGCCGTCCCTATCGCGCTCGACAGTGAGGCGCGCCGCCCATTCGGAATTGCCGGCGATGCCGAGCGCGTCGGCGCCGCCTGGGTCGAGCAGCACCCTGCTGTAGAGCAACTGGATGTAGACGTGATGATCGGAGGCGGCGGCTGCGAGCTCGGCCTGCGTCGGTGGGCGGTCTTCGCGGAACTGCCGGTCGGTCCAGCCGCCCGCCACGACCAGCCATGATCCTCGCGGCGCTGCTTTCGCCGCCGCGCGGATGCGGTCGAGCGCCTCTTTCAGAGTGCGAACGCCGGACCAGTGCACCTCGGTGGTGTAGCTGAGGCCTGCGCGGATGGCGTGGATGTGCGAATCGATCAGGCCGGGGATGACCGTGCGGCCACCGAGATCGATGACGCGGGTCGAGGGGCCGGCCAGCGCGCGGATGCCCGACGTACCGCCGATCGCTGCGATTCTTCCGTCACGCACCGCCAGCGCCTGCGCAGGTGCGCCGTCGTAGACGACAAGCTTGCCGTTGATGAGGATGGTGTCGGGCGCCGGCGCCGGTATCTGCGCGCGCGCAGTGTCGATGCCAACCAGCGCAAAAAGGAAGACTGCAACGACGCAGGCGCGCGATACGGGGCAGCGCCTTACTGGCGCTGCATCGTGCATTCAGTCTCGATGAACATGGCCGTGTTGCCGGGCGGCGTGCGGCGATTGACCTTGATCTGCTTGTAGCCTGTCTTCACGCAGGAGATCTGCACGTCGTCCGGCAGGATATCCTTGCTGATGTGGCCGCGGTAGAGGCCGAGCATATTTGACTTCAACGACATAGGTTTGCCTTTTTTGGGCTGCAGCACCACCTGCGCATCGACCACCGGCGAGCCGCGCGCATCGCGCACGAAGCCGAAGTAAGCGGGCCCCGCGCCTTTGACGTCGTTGGCCGCGTCGTAGTCGTCGCCGCCGGCCATGGCCTGCGTCGCCGCAGCCGCGCCGATGGCCAGCGCAATTGCACGAATCAGCATGATGACCTCCTGACCTCTGAACGCATGAACATGATCGAACCCGCCGCTGCCCTGAAGCCGCGCGGCTATTCCCACCGCCAGTAGAACTTCAGCGAATAAATCAGCACTGGCAGCAGGGCGACGGGCGTGATCCAGGCCAGCGCCAACGGGATTTTGCCGCGGATTTTTTCCGGCAGCGCGGCGGCAAGCAGGCCGAGCATGGACGCGCCGAGCGCAGAAGTGGCGATCCAGCCATACCAGTACATCGCCGGTCCTTCGTCGCGGCGCGGCGGCGCGAAGCCGGGATCGATGCGGTCGGGTCCGGGGTGATAGGTGAACATCGGCAATGAAGCCATGTCGGAGATCACGTAGAGAATGCCGAAGCAAATGCCAAACACCAGCGCGAAGGTGCCGAAGCGCGATGACGTTGCCTTTGCAGTGCCGGTGTCCGCACTCATAATCCGAAGCCGCGAACGTTGTTGACGATGTGTCCCGCCAGAAACGCGTACCAGCAGATCGCAGCCAGCACGACGGTCAGCCATTTGCGCGCGCTGTCATAGGCGGCGTTGCGCGCGTTCTTCCAGAAATGCCAGTAGACCGGCAGTAGCCCGAGGCCGATCGTGGCGATGTGCTCCTTCACCTCGAACGCGCCCAGAGTTTTAAACAGAGCTTCCTGTTCGATCAGAACGCGCACGTGGAAACGGTACCTGGTGTAAATCCAAGCCCCGAAGATGAAAACGAGGACCCACAACACGCAAACAGCGGCGGCATATCGTGGTCCCGACACCGAGCGAAAGTGCGTGACGAAACCGCCGGTGGCGCCGGCGCGCGGCGGTGCGAGCACGGCGGCCGCCTGGTGCGTGAGCGCACCGAGCAGTGCGACCGCCAGCAACGCATGAGTGGTGGACAGGATGGTCCAGAACGTGTTGACGGAAATGTAGTCGAGCACGAAATCCATCAAGCTTCCCCGAACGGGAACGGCGGCGCGATTGCGTTACTCGCGCCGCCGGTATTTCAGTGCGCCAGCGGATCGGGCCTGAGTTGGAAATGCGCTGCCAGCGGCTTGGTGCCTTTGCCGCCCTCGATCAGCCATGGCGTGCGGTCGCCATTTGCAGCCCACAGGCCGCGGCCCTTCCAGCCGGCGTTCGGATCGTCGATGCGGCCGTCAAAGCCCTTGGCATAGAAGCCGAGCGGATAGGGGACGCGGATCGAGACCATCTTGCCGTCCTTGTTGAGGGCGACGAGGCCGTCCATCAGGTTGGCGGTCGACATCGGGATGTCGTCGCCAAGCCCGAAGGTGTTGTGCTGGTCGACCCACGAGTAGTAGCTCGCCTCGGCGCTGTTCTCGCCGATGCCCTTGAAGCCCGGGCCTGGATACTGGTGGAACGCCCAGCCCTCGGGGCAGTGGTCGCCGGTCGCCTTCGGGCCGTTGAGCGGCCCTTTGCACAGGCGGCGGTCGAACACGCCCATGTGGCCGCTCGCGAGCGAGACCCACACGCGCCCCTGCTTGTCGATGTCGCCGCCGCGCGGGCCGAAGCCGGGCAGCGGGACGTTGTACATTTCGGCCAGCGATTTGTGCGGATTCTTGGTCGGATCGATGCGCACGATGGCGCCCGGGTTGCCGCGTAGCGTGCCCCACACCGAACCGTCGACCGGGCTCGGCATGACCGCGTAGAAGGTCGCGCCGATGCGCATGTCCTTGGTCGGATCCATGGGCTTGCCCGGCTCGGTGTACTCGTCGCGCACGCCGTTGCCGTTGGTGTCGAGCACCAGCGCGGTCCAGCCCTGCGACTTCTCGATGTCGCCGGTCTCGTCGAGCATCTTGGTGTTGATCCAGCCGACGTTGCCGCCGCCGCCGCCGGTGCTCGCCCATATCGTCTCGTTGGCGTCATAGCCGAACTGCAGGTGATGCGAGCCGAAGCAGGTCTGATAGGCGGTGTACTTGCCGGTCTTCGGATCGTACATCGTCACGCGGCGATTGGTGCTGTTGAGCGGGAACTCGACGGCCGAGGGATGGCTCGATCCCTTTTTGCAGAAATCGGGGTTGTCCGGCTTGTGGCCCGTCGCCGCGAGCCAGACGCGGCCCTTGCGGTCGAACATCGAGTTGTGGTTGTTGGCCTTGCTGTCCCAGATGTTTTCCTCGCCCCAGTAGGCCGAGGGCTGCAGGATCTTGACCGAGCCCGCGTTGCCGGGGCCGAGCGCCAGCGGCATGTCGGGCGTCGTCGGCAGGACGAAGTTCGTCGCGACGTTCTTCACCGGATCGAGGATCGGCATGTCGTTGCAGGCGTGCTCGCACTGTCCGTAGAGCGGCCCGTAGGCGTTGACCGTCGGATAGCGCCGGTCGCTGGCGATCAGGTCGTGCAGGTATTGTTTGGGGTTGTGCCAGTCGCGCAGCGTGACGACGATGTTGCGTTCGACGCCTTGCGGCCGCGTCGGCTTGGCAAACGGCAATTCGCCCCCGGCGACGCGTTCGGTCCAGTCGCCGAGATACTTGAACGGCAGGCCGCCGAGCTGGCCTGCGGCCTGCAGGACCATGTTCTCGCCCGCCTGTCCGGACTGGATGCGGCGGACCCATGCTTCCTGGTGCGACTTGCCGTCGAGGTGGTATTTCGGAATCGTGCGGGTCGACAGCTGGCCGAGCTGGTGGCAGCCGACGCAGCCGTTGTTCTTCATGCCATTGAGATAGTCGGTGAGCTTGACGTTCTGCGGCGCTTCCTTGCTGCCGAACACACTGGCCTCGGGGATTTTCATCATCGAGTACCAATAGATCGCCGGGTAATACTGCGCGGCAGCCGCTTCGCTCGGCGCGGGCACGGCTTTCAGGTTGAGCAGCTTGCCGGGCGCGCTCTTCACTTTCGGCGAATCGACGAGACCGTAGCCGCGCACCCAGACGTCGTAGTTGGCTTTCGGCAGATCGGGGACGACGTAACGGCCCCGATCGTCGGTGACGACGATGCGGATGAAACGCACCGGCAGATCGCGCGTTTCCGCGATCACCCAGACTCCGGCTTCAGGCCCCTTCGGCCCGGTGACGACGCCGCCGATGTCGTCATTGTCGATGGCGACTGCCTGCTGCGCCTGCAATGAAGCCGGTGCAACCCAGCCCACGACTGCAATACCGATTGCAGCCACACCTGTCAAAAGAATCTTGCGCATTGTCATGCCCCCTTGCAGTAGATGGTCCCCGTCGGGAATTACGTGGGAGCCGCGGTCGTCGCAGCTCCAACGGCATCGGGTCAATTACCCACGGTGCGCCTGCGAACAGATTACACCTGAATGCGCGGTGGTGAAAACGCCCCAATACCGCGCTTGTCGATCCAGGACTTGCAGTCGCCGGTGGGAGGGGAATTTTGGAAACCTATTTTGCCCAGCAGCACCATATCACCGCGCTCATAAGCGGTCAAACGCCCGGGCATTCGATTGAAAACTTTTCCGTATGGCCGGCGGCCTCAAGAACATGAACCTCTCGCAGTACCGCAGCTGGATGCAAAAGCGTATCGAATTCCTCAACCATGCGCAGCTTGAGGCCGCGCCATCCGCGAAACTCCGATGCTTGCGGTGGAATTGGCAGTTAGCTGAGAATATTGGAGGCGGGGGTCGGAATCGAACCGGCGTCCACGGCTTTGCAGGCCGCTGCATGACCACTCTGCCACCCCGCCGCATGCCTGAGACCAGGAACAGCGAAGGATACCGAAACGGGCTGTTCCTCGGAATTCTGGAGCGGGAGACGAGTCTCGAACTCGCGACCTTAACCTTGGCAAGGTTACGCTCTACCAACTGAGCTACTCCCGCGAGAGCAGGCGGAAATTCTACGGACCGATCCCCCTGCGGTCAAGCCGGCGGCGATCTCCTTCTGCACGCGGCGCCACGGCGAGTTTCAGATAGTAGAACATCGAAACCAGGGTCAGTATCGCGGCAAGGTAGATGAGCCAGGTGCCGACGCGCTGGGGACTGAGCACTCCGATCCGCTCGTTATAGAGCAGCAGCGGCACGGCGATCATCTGCGAAATCGTTTTTATCTTGCCGAGGAAGTTCACCGCGACGCTTTTCGACTGGCCGATCTTCGCCATCCATTCGCGCAGCGCTGATACGGCGATCTCCCGGCCGATGATGACCACGGCAATGATCGCATCCACGCGCTGAAGCCAGACCAGCACGATCAGCGCCGCGGCGATCATCAGTTTGTCGGCGACCGGGTCGAGGAACGCGCCGAACGCCGACATCTGATTCAAGCGCCTCGCGAGGTAGCCATCGAGCCAGTCGGTGATCGCGGCCGCGATGAACAACGAGGTCGCAATCAGATTCTGGTGCCAGCTCGAGAGCCACACCCCGGGGACATAGAACACCCCGATCACCAGCGGGATCGTCAGGATGCGGAGCCACGTGAGAAGATTCGGAACGTTAAGCGGCATGGAGCTCCTGGTAGATTTTTTCCGCGAGTTTGCGACTGATCCCCTCGACCTGCGTCAGGTCCTCGACGCTCGCGCCCATGACGCCCTTCAGGCCGCCGAAGCGCGTGAGCAACTGCTTGCGACGTTTGGCGCCGATCCCGGCGATGCCCTCCAGCGTCGAAGTGGTGCGTCGCTTGGAGCGTCGCGCCCGGTGCCCGGCAATGGCGAAGCGGTGTGCTTCATCGCGAATCCGCTGGATCAGGTGCAGTCCGGGGTGATCGGGCGGAAGCCTCACCACGCGCTCGCCGACCCACAGCTCCTCGAGCCCCGGTTTCCTCTCCGGACCCTTGGCAATGCCCACCAGGGCAATGTCGGAGAGACCGACCTCTGCGAGCGCTTCTCTCGCCGCGCTGACCTGTCCCTTGCCGCCGTCGATGAAAATCAGGTCGGGCGCGACGCCCTCCCCGCCGGCTATCCTGCCGTAGCGGCGCGAAAGCGCCTGCGCCAGAGCGCCGTAGTCGTCGCCGGGCTGCACGCCTTCGATGTTGTAGCGACGGTATTCGCCCCGGCACATGTCCATACGATCGTACACCACGCAGGCCGCCACCGTGGCTTCTCCCATCGTATGGCTCACGTCGAAGCATTCGATGCGCTGCACGGTGTCGGGCAAGCCGAGCGCCTCGCGCAGCGCCGCGAGCCGCGTTTCCTGGGTGCTGTGCTCGGTGAGCTTCGACTTCAAGGCCTGAAGCGCGTTTTGCCGGGCCATCTCGAGCCAGGCGCGGCGCTCGGCCGTGGGCCGCGTGTAGATGCGCACGCTGCGTTTCGCGTGTTCGCTTAGCGTGGCCTCGAGCTCTTCGACATCGAGCTCTTCGCCGACGACCAGCGCCGCCGGTATCGGCCGCTCCAGGTAATGCTGCGCGATGAACGCGGCGAGCACTTCTTTGGCGTCGCGCCCCTCCGCGTTCTGCGGAAAGAGGCTGCGGTCCCCGAGTTGCCTGCCGCCGCGCACCATCATCAGGTTGACGCAGGCGAAGCCGTGCTCCATGGCGACCGCGATGATATCGACATCGACGTCCGCTCCGGTGTCGGCGTACTGGCGCTGGCTGACCTTGACGAGGGATTGGATCTGGTCGCGGTAGATCGCGGCCTCCTCGTAGCGCCGCGCGTCGGCGGCCTGCTGCATGCGGACTTCCAGCCTCTTGAGGGCGTCGTCGCTGCGTCCCTGCAGGTAGAGCTGCGCGCTCTTGACGTCTTCGGCGTAGGCGGACGCAGCGATATGGCCCACGCAGGGCGCAGTGCAGCGCCTGATCTGGTAGAGAAGGCAGGGCCGCGAGCGGTTCTGGAAGACCGAGTCTTCGCAGGTGCGCAGCCGAAACACCCTTTGCAGCAGCTGGATGCTCTCGCGCACCGCGCCCGCGTGCGGAAACGGACCGAAGTAGTGGTGGGCCTTGTCCATCGCCCCGCGGTGAAAACCGAGCCTGGGGAAATCGCCTCCGCTCACCATCAGGTAGGGATAGGACTTGTCGTCGCGGAACAGGATGTTGTAGCGCGGCGCGAGCGACTTGATCAGATTGTTCTCGAGGATCAGCGCCTCCGCTTCGGAGCGGGTGACCGTGATCTCGACCGCCGCGACCTGCGTCAACATCATGGCGATGCGCGGGCCGTGCTGCGTTTTCTGGAAATAGGACGAGACGCGTTTTTTCAGATCGCCCGCCTTGCCGACGTAGAGCGCCTCCCCTTCCGCGCCGATCATGCGGTACACGCCCGGCAAACCCGGAAGCGTGGCGAGCAAGGCCTGCGCGTCGAAGGCCGCCGCAGTGACCGGAGTGGTCCGGTTCTCTTCGGCTCGGAGCGCTTTGCTTGGGGAAATCATCGGGCGCCGCGGAGGAAAGTCGCGATATCGCGAACCACCGCTTCGAACATCGGCGCGGTGAGCCGCTTCGTCTGCGTATTATAGCGGCTGCAGTGATAGCTATCGAAGAGCCGCGTTACGGGCGAGACCGCAGACAGCTCGTGAACGGCGCGGTGCGCGAAGCGATGCCGCCCCGGGGCGAGCTTGAAAGCCATCAACACCGCCCGGTGGGCGATTGCACCGAGCGCGAGGATGGCTCGCGGCCGCACGGCGGCGATCTCCTCGGCAAGGTAACGATTGCAGCGGCGTACTTCGTCGGGCTGCGGCTTGTTCTGCGGCGGAAGGCACTTCACCGCGTTCGTGACGCGGCAACCGATGAGCGCGAGGCCGTCCCGCGGATCGGGCGAGCCCTCGTGGCTCGCGAACCCGTATCGGTGCAGGGTTCTGTAGAGCAGGATGCCGGCATGGTCCCCGGTGAAAGGCCGACCGGTGCGGTTCGCGCCATGGAGTCCCGGAGCGAGGCCCACCACCAGCAAGGCCGCGCGTTTCGGACCGAAAGACGCCACGGGGCGCGCGTGGTAATCGGGGTGCTCCTGCCTGATCCGATCGAGGTGTCCGGCGAGCCGCGGGCAATCGCGGCAGGCGGGATCGTATCCGGGTTGCAATTTCGACTTCGTCACCGGAGTGTTATAGAATGCCGCGCCTTGCTTCCGACGCATCCAAACCATGGCCAAAGTTCTCGCTACCGAAATCCGCATCGGTCATCTGCTCGAGTGGGAAAAGCGGATTTGGCGCGTGATCAAATGCTACCACGTACACGTCGGCGGGCGCGGCGGAGCCTTCATGCAGGTCGAGATGAAGGACATCGAGACCGGCACCAAGACCAACCAGCGCATCCGCACCGAGGACAAGGTCGAACGCGCTTTCGTCGATCCGCGTGACATGCAGTACCTCTACAACGACGGCACGGGCTACATTTTCATGGACAAGGAGAATTACGAGCAGCTGACCCTGTCGGATGAAATGCTCGAGGGACAGACCGGCTACCTGCTGCCGAACACCGACGTCCAGGTGGTGTTCTACAACGACAAGCCGATCGGCGTCGAGCTGCCGCCTTCGGTCGTGCTCACCGTGACCGAGACCGACCCCAACATCAGGAACGCCACCGTCACCACCTCGTTCAAGCCCGCCAAGACAGAGACCGGCCTCATCGTTCAGGTGCCGCCCTTCGTCAACTCCGGCGAGAAAATCAAGGTCAACACCAACGACGGGGCGTATATCGAGCGCGTCTAGGTTTTGACTTATCCCCTCCTTTTCAAGGAGGGGTGTCGCCGCAGGCGACGGGGTGGTTCATTTCATGGAATGCAGGCCGAACATGTTTCCCTCGGTGTCGATGACCAGCGAGATGAAGCCGTACTGGCCAATGGAAAACTTGTTCTTGTGGATGCGTCCTCCTGATTTTGTGGCGCGGCCTTCCTCGACCGAGCAGTCTTCGCAACCGAAATAGACCAGGGTGCTGTTGCCGCCGGAGGGAACGCCCTGCATCTTGACTAAGCGCCGCCGGCGCCCGAGCCGGTCATCTCCATCGGAAACGCCCCACATGTCCAGTCCCGGGTTGTTCAGCTTTTCCAGCTTGCCCTGGAACACGGATTCGTAGCATTTCTTCGCGCGATTCATGTCTTGCACGTAGATCTCGAACCAGACGGCAGGATTTTTCCTCATCGCGATTCTCCTGTGTTGACGAGGGCGTTCAGCCGCCCTTGATGTGCTTCACCAGCTGCCTCGGGCCGACTTCCCCGCCGTAGACGTTGCCTTTCGCATCCACGGCCACACCCTCCGCAGCACTGGTTCCTTTCATTTCGAGCGGATCAGGAATCCGGTACAGGACCTTGCCATCCTTGAGGCTTCCGATTCGGATACCTCGCTTCCATCCCGGGTGAGGTGCAACTCCGTTCGATTCGGAGTCGGCCACGTAGATCATGTCGTTGCGCAGGGTCACGCCGCTCGGCCGACCGAACTGCTTCCATTCCGCGATGAACGCGCCGTCCTGGTCGAGGATCTGGATGCGCATGTTTCCCCGGTCGGCGACGAAGAGCCGCCCCTGTGAATCCATGGCGATGTCGTGAGGGGTCCGGAATTCCACCGGCCCCGATCCCCATTTGCCGAAAGACCTTATGAACCTGCCGTCCTTTGTGAACCTGGAGATCCGCGCGACGGTATCCGGGGTCGCCTTCTCGCCCTGCCCCGAATGGCCCTCCGTAATGAAGATGTCGCCGTTCGCCGCCACGAGCACGCTGCACGGTTCGGTCAGGGCGTCCGGCGGATTTCCGGCGACCCCCGCGCGGCCGAGCGTGAGCAGCACCTTTCCCTCCGGACTGAATTTCACGACTGTGTGGCCCTTACCTCCTGCTTCCGGATTCTTCTTCAACTCCCGCTCGTTCGCGCCCCGCATGTCGACCACCCACACGTTGCCGTCCCGGTCCACGTCCATCTTGTGCGGGAAAATGAACATGCCGGCGCCGAAGCTTTTCAGGAGATTGCCGGACGAATCGAACTTGAGCACCGGTGGCAGGCTTGAACCCGCGCAGCTGTCGTACTGGAACGGTGAGGCTCCGGCCGGAATGTCAGGGTTCGCGCTGCAGCGGTCCGCAACCCAGACCGATTCGCCGTCGTTGTCGATCGCGACCCCGTTCAGAGCTCCCCACTTCCTTCCCTCGGGAAGATTTCCCCAGGGTGCTATGGATTGGTACGGATTGGGAAGATCGTTGGTCGGCTGGACATCAACGACGGTTTGGTACGTTACGGTGGTGACGCAAGCGCCGAACAGCGTCATCGCAGCTATCGTCACGAGCGGCAATAACCTCAATCGAAATGCGGATGCCATTGGACTGCTCCTTGCAAAGATAATCCCAGGAAGACGTTTTGCGCTTTGGAAAACCACCTACCGTCCCCAGTAACCGGCGCGCGCCTACCGTCCTTTGCACAGCGCGGTACTCGTGCGCGCGTCCGTGTTGACTGGGTGGTTAGACCCTGTCTTGAGTGGGCCAATGTACTTAAGGCCCAAAGTCACCTGGATGGACTTGTCGTCATTAACTGAAACCTGGACGTCCGCAACTTCCGATAGACGTATAAACGTGAGTGCCCGTACGGGTGTATTGGCGCCCCTTTCCACGGGCCAGAAGTAACCCTCAAGGAATGTTATTACATCGTCGGAACATAGAGGAGCTAGTACTCGGAGAGCATCCTCGACTGAGTTAATGCCACGACTCATGGAGCGCAGCCGCTCATGTTCGGTGTCTGGAACCACGGCGAACAGTTTTCCCGGCGCGACTCGGGCGCGCGCCCACCACAATAGGGCAGTGATAGATGCGCATCGCCCCATAGCTTCCAACCCGCCCGGAGAGAGTGATGTTGTGCTCATTCAAATCAGGGTCGTACTGAATCGGGGTATTCGGATCAGTGGCGCTATTCTCCAACCCTTGCAGGTGCATGGAGCCTCGGTAACTTAGGCCCAGGTTCCAGTGGCCATGCGAGGGGTCTAACAACAAGAATTGAACAACCGAAATGTCGCCTGATAAGGCGACATTATCAACTATGAACGACGCGAAAACCAACGTGGCGCGGTACGACGCCCTAGTGATCCACAATGAAGACTGCCTCTTTCTATTGGAGCGGCGTGAAGGTGTCCCTCTATGACGCTTTGCGACCGTCCGTTGTGATGAGAATTCGCCACTCATCCACCAGTATTCCGTCACTTTCCCCCTTGCCACGGAAGAGAGCGCTCTCTAACGGCATTCGAGGTGTCATGTTTTCTACACGTCGAACTGGCATCGGTATTGCTACGTAGCAGAGAATGTCGGAGCAATTGGGAGAGCGCATTGCTCACCATAGGCATGCTTTGTAGGGGGGCGCACCACGCTTTGTTGGCCCACCTTATGCGGGAGACGCTGCGATGAATGAAATCTGCGAACCGCAGACCAATTCTTACAATGACATTTGAGCCATGCCCCCTTTTCAGAACGGGATGCCAGGAGCAAAGAAAGCCACTCTCGAGCAGACTGGGAGCCCGCTTAGATTGCTGCGGAAGAACATCGCACCATTTCGCTTTGAGAACTCCACTTCGGCGATCGCACGTGGTGCCTTGAAGGCGATCAGCGGCCGGGGCAGAAAGGCTTCGGCTTTGGCCGCGTGTCTCTGCGTCGCCTGGATGACGATGGCACTATCTTCTGGTCTCATAAGCTCGATACCCCTCCTCGTCTTTGCAATGTGGATTGTCGGCCCTCCGTTAACGGAGCGGCTGCGCACGTGGCTGAACGTGAGACATGTGGAGACTAGGGTGCCGTACGCGATCGCGACCCAAGCGTCAGAAGTCTTGCACGCGATGGGCGTCAACGACACCACTATAACGGAGATCATGAGTCGTACTGCCGAAGGGGAAGAGGTGCGGCTGGGAAGATTCGATCAAGGGAATCGGGTGTTGAGCGACATCGGCTCGATTCCGCTGTTCGAAGACGCACTTATCGGTAATCTAGAATTCCAGCCGCGTGCTAGACATGCGGTGGAACTGGTCGCGATCACCGGAGGAATAGCTATCAAGAAGAGCTACTCCGATTCTAGATCGTTTTTCCAAGAGGTTGCCGCTCTAGGTCGCCTTTCCGATGTGAAGGGCGTGCCGAAAATTGTGCGGATTGACCGGCGGCATAGAGTTCTCTATCAAACCTTCCTGGTCGGTCGCGATCTCGGAAGTCTAATGGCCAAGGCTGGCTTCTCAGTAAGCGCGCAACATAGCCTGAGCAGCGCTTACCCAGGAATTGGTGCTTGGAACGCGACTTCCGGCCCTCAAAATCGAACGATTGCAGTAAATACGCTCCAACGGATGACCGATAGAACGTTCGCACGACATATGGAAGTGTTAATCGAGAGTATCCATCAGTCTGGTGTCGTAATTGGAGACGTGAAGTTCGGCAATGTGATCATCACCTCCGACGGAGTCTGTCTCTGTGACTTCGATCATGCCCGAATCTTCACCAGAAACACGATGTCGTTCATCTTGGATCGGGAACGGGACCGAGACCTCTGTAACTATATCTTTGGAAGTGACCTTTTGGGGGCCCACACGTTTCAGCAGTAGGCTGAGGCGGTAGCCGAAAGGAACGGCGACACCCTCCTTCGATTCCCCTACACCACATGATCCGGCGCCAGCTCGCACGGGTGCGCGCCCGTTTCGATCTGGATGGTCGCGTGGTGCACGTGATACCGCGCGCGCAGCTCCTTGCACACTTCCGCCATGAACGCGTCGCCGGGATGCCCGCCGGGAATGACCAGATGCACGGTGAGCGCGGTTTCGGTCGTGCTCATCGCCCAGATGTGCAGGTCGTGCACCTCGGCGACGCCGGCGAGCAGCGACAGGTAGGTGCGCACCACGCGCGGATCGATGTGCTCGGGGACCGCGTTCAACGCGAGCGCGACCGAATCGCGCAGCAGGCTCCAGGTGCTCCACACGATGGCGACCGCGATGAAGAGACCGGTGAGCGGGTCGAGCCACAGCCAGCCGGTGAAGAGGATCCCAATTCCCGCTACCACGACGCCGAGCGAGACCGCCGCATCGGCCGCAAGGTGCAGGAATGCGCCGCGCATGTTGATGTCGCGCCGCCGATCGCGCGCGAACAGCATCGCGCTCGCCCCGTTGATCAGGATGCCGACGAGCGCAACCCAAATCACCGTTTCACCGGCGACGGGCGCCGGAGAGGCCAGGCGATTGATCGCCTCCCAGGCGATGCCGCCGGTCACCACGAGGAGGAGCGCCGCGTTCAGGAGCGCGACGAGGATCGACGAGCTGCGCAAGCCGTAAGTGAAACGCTCCGAGGGCCCGCGCCTCGCCAAGGTGCTCGCGCCCCATGCGAGCGTCAGCGCGAGCACGTCGCTCAAATTATGGCCAGCGTCGGCGAGCAGCGCCATGGAGTGCGCGAGCACGCCGTATACCGCCTCGACCAGCACGAATGCGAGATTCAGGCCGATCCCCAGCGCGAAAGCCCGGCCGGCATTTCCCGGAGCGTGCGCGCCGTGATCGTGGTCGTGTGTCACTCTCGAATTCTAAACCGAGACACCCTGAATCGCCGCAACCGCCGATGCGTAGCGCATATCCGAACCAAGGGGCTTCAACGCGCCCCTGCCGCGCATGCGCTCGGCGCGTCGTGGATCGAGCGCCCGGTCCTTCAGCGCGTCAAGGAGCCCCGCTGCGCTCTCTGGCGCGTTGCAGAGCAACACCATGTCGCAACCGGCCTCCAGCGCAGCGAGCGCACGTTCCCTCGGCCCCCCGGCGACGCTCGCGCCTTCCATCGAGAGGTCGTCGCTGAAAATCATGCCGCCGAAGCCGAGCCGGCCCCGGAGCACGTCCTTCAGCCACACGGAGGAGAATCCGGCGGGCTGCTTGTCTATTTTCGGATAGATCACGTGAGCCGGCATGATTCCGCCCAAGCCCCGTCCGATCAGATCGCGGTAAGGCAGCAGGTCGGCCGCTTCGATTTCATCGAGTTTGCGCTCGTCCACCGGAACATCGACGTGCGAGTCCGCCTTCACGTAGCCGTGACCGGGAAAATGCTTGCCGACCGATGCCGCGCCGCCGGCCGTCGATCCGGCGACGAACGCGCCGGCGAGCGCCGCGATCACCGCGGGCTCGTCCGAGAAAGCGCGATCTCCGATGATGCTGCTCGAGCCGAAGTCTACGTCGAGCACCGGCGCGAAACTGAAATCCACCCCATGCGTCCGCAGCTCCACCGCCACGACATAACCCGTCGCTTCCGCGAGGGCCCGGGCCTGCGCCGTGTCGGCTTCCCAGCGCTCCCCGAGCAGACGCATCGGCGGGATGCGGGTGAACCCCTCCTGAAAGCGCTGCACCCGCCCGCCCTCATGGTCCACCGCGATGAGGAGCTCGGGCCTGCGCAAAGCGCGAATCTCGGTCGTGAGCGCGATGAGCTGCTTCGGAGATTGGAAATTGCGCGCGAACAGGATTACACCGCCGACCTCCGGATGACGCAGGAGCTCCTTCTCCTCCGCCGTGAGCCGCAAGCCCGCCGCGTCCAACATCACAGGGCCGAGTGTCATGTTTTCCTCCGCGCCTTCGGAGCGCCTCCTTCGACGACGACGAACGCGCAGGCCATGCCGATTTCATCGGTAAGCGACACGTAGACGTTTTCGATACCGCGCCGCTTCAGAAGCGCGGCGAGAGCTCTGGAGAATTTGAGCGAGGGCTTCCCCGAGCGCGCGTTCTCGACCCAGACGTTGTGCCAGTTGACCGGAAAATGAATTCCGGTGCCGAGCGCCTTGGAAAACGCTTCCTTCGCGGCGAAGCGCTTGGCGAGATAGGCGGCGGGCTTGCGGTGACGGCGAAAGCGCTGGAGTTCGGATTCCACCAGCACGCGCGCGGCGAATTTTTCGCCGAAACGCTCCAGGGCACGCTCGATCCGGCCGACGTCGCACAGGTCTGTGCCGATACCGAGGATCACCGGGATTCCCCTTGCGCGCCCGCGTTGCCTCGACGAATCGCATCGAGATACCGGCGCACCGCTTCGGCCAGGCCGAGCTCCAGGGCGTCGGAGATCAACGCGTGTCCGATGGACACTTCCAGTACCTTCGGCACCGAGCGCAGGAAGACAGGCAAATTGTCGAGATTGAGGTCGTGGCCGGCGTTGACGCCGAGGCCTGCGCGCTGCGCGGCGCGCGCGGCTTCCGCGTAACGTCCGAGCACGGCTTCCTGCGCCGCGGCGCCGAACGCTCGCGCATAGGGCTCCGTATACAGCTCGATCCGGTCGGCGCCCAGCACGGCCGCGGCCGCCATCGTTTCCGCGACCGGATCCATGAACAGGCTCACGCGCACGCCCAGCGACTTGAGTTCCTCCACGACGGGCTCGAGGCGCGCGCCGTCCCTGCCGAGATCCCAGCCGTGATCGGAGGTGAAGGCTCCGGTCTCGTCGGGAACGAGCGTGCACTGCGCCGGGCGCACTTCACGAACGAATTCGAGCAGGCCGTGAAGTGCGCCCGGCGCAGAGTTCGCGCACGTCCTGCGCCCGCACGTGCCTTCCATCGGGGCGCGGATGGACCGTGATTCCGTGGGCGCCCGCGCCCAGCGCAATGCGCGCCGCGTGAACGACGCTTGGAATGCCGAGGGTGCGGGTATTGCGCAGCAACGCAACCTTGTTGAGATTGGCGCTCAAGAGAGTCATGCGGATGACTGCCTCACAGCGCGAGCAGATCCCTGAAGATCTGGCGGCTCTTCAGCGGCTGGTACTCGAGGCGATGATTGATGAGCGTGCGCATCAGTGCCTTCGCCTGTTGCTGTGTCTGGGGATCGGCATAGTCGTCGCGCGCCATGTCGAGAAGGGTCCGGCCGGACACGCGAGGCTCCGGTCCCGTGCCCTTGACCTCGATCGGTCCGCGCTCGGGATCGTACGTATAGCTCTTCGCCGG
>Ga0193733_1000085_pt1 | contig 34658 bp, 62 predicted proteins | sample U1s2metaG_FD_145076 | JGI IMG/M metagenome (GOLD analysis project Ga0193733, IMG submission 145076) | Soil microbial communities from a riparian zone of the East river system, Colorado, United States - U1s2 | ecosystem: Environmental > Terrestrial > Soil > Riparian zone | place: USA: East River...
CGTGATCGTGGACGAGTGCCATCACGCTGCGGCGAAGTCCTACCAGACGATCATGCGGGCCCTCGGATGCTTCGAAGAGCTCTTCAGCTTCTACTCCGAGGACACCACGATGGCCGTGGGCTTCACCGCGACCATGGCCAGGGGAGATGACGTTGGTCTCGGCTCCACCTGGGAGAAGGTCGTTTACTCGAAGTCGACCATCAAGATGATCGCCGACGGTCACCTGGTCGACGTCCGCGCGCACGCCGTGGACATCGATGCTCTCGATCTCGGGAGTGTCCGGCAGACCGGCGGGGACTACCAGGCGGGGGCTCTCGGGACTGCCCTCGTGGAAGCGAACGGTCCCAAGGTGATCAGCAGGGCCCTGCGCGAGCATGCGCTGGACCGGAAGACCCTGGTGTTCATGCCGGACGTCGCGAGTGCCTCCGCGACCCTCGCACAGCTCCGCGAGGACGGCTGGTCAGCAGACATGATCACGGCTGCGACGCCCCGCGCAGACCGGCGGCTGATCTTCAAAAAGACCATGACCGGGGAGACCCAGGTTCTGGTGAACTGCATGGTCCTGACGGAGGGCACCGACCTCCCGTGGATGGACTGCGCGATGATCGCCAGGCCAACCCGCAGTGCTCCCCTGTTCGTCCAGATGGTCGGCAGGGTCCTGCGCCCCTGGACGAAGGATGACGGCAACGAGAAGGGGGAAGCTCTGGTCCTCCTGCTGAACGGTGCCGGAGGGACGATCCGTACGCTGATCGATCTCTCCCCGGGAGCCGTGCGAGACGTCCGTCCTGCGGAGACTCTGGCGGAAGCGGTCGTCAGGGAGGCCGAAGAGGACGACACGATCGAGTACCGCTCCGACAACCTCGCCTTCTCCCTGAAGCACCGGGACGTGAACCTCTTCACGTCCTCGACCAAGCTCTGGCTCCGCTCCCGTGCGGGAGTGATGTTCGTCCCGTACCGGAACGGATTCGTCTTCCTGTGGCCCCGGAAGGACAACGAGAACTGGGACGTCTGCGGGGTCCTACCCAAGGTCGCCCGGTGGAAGAAGTTCCGGGAAGACCTTCCACTGGGGACCGCGCAGGCGTGGGCCGAGACGATCGTGGAGGACACGACCGGAGGAACGATCTCCTTCGAGGGCTCCCGTTGGCGCAGGAATATCGCGACTGCCCGGCAGATCGGGAAGGCCAGGTCTCTGGGGATCACGGTCAAGGGAACCCCGACGAGCGGCTGGGTCAGTGACCAGATCAACATCACGAAGGCCAGCAATGCCCTGGACCGCTACGTGAAGAAATCATGACGACCGGACGTCACCGGCCAGGGAGGCGCAGGAGGCACGCGGGAAGACGTCTGGTGACGCCCCTCCCGTGGTGGCACATCGCCTGCGTAGGAGTGCTCGCGCTCCTCATCTGGGGGCTCCGAGAGCTCTACCATGCAAGTCACAGGGGTACCGGCCAGCGCCGGTCCCAAGGAGGCAGGAGAAAAGATCATGGGAAGAGTCAAGGGCAAATGCCCGATGGGCTGCGGGGAGACACTCCACGTGTCGAGCTCTTCGGGGGTGATCGACTGCGTGGACCCGGGGTGCCCGATGCCGGGAGCGGTGACGGAGCTCCTGAAGGACCCGCAAACGGTGCACAACGTCCGGGTGGACCCGACGGGCTTCGCGATCCAGCACCCGATGGCGGAGAGGATCGGTCTTGCTCTGTTCGACTGTGATCTCCAGGTCTGGCTCGAAGCTCTCCATGAGGCTCCTGTCAGTGCTGGCCTCTACCGTGTGGAGCAGGTCGACGAGGACCACGACGGACAGGTGATCGGCGGCTGGCACTTCGAAGGCGTCGAGGAGACCGAGTCATGAAGAGAATTCTGTTCACCGCGATCGTCGGTATGACCGGCGTCGAGACGAGGGACCAGAGGGTCCTCGTAGCTCCGGAGAACGATTGGCTGATCAAGCACCGGGATTACCCGCTGCCGGTGATCGACCGTCGCCTGCGTACGGAAGCGCCAGTGATCGGCAAGGTCTCCCAGGTGGCTCTCTGCGACCGCAGGATCATCGCCTTCGGGGAGATCAACCCGGAAGTCCTGGCTCCGGAGGAGATCGAGCAGATCCAGCGCGGCTATCTCACCATGATCGCCGAGATGTCCGACATCAGGATCCAGAGGGTCACGAAGAAGGACCAGGACTTCTATGGCCCCGCGAAGCGGATGGTCGACTGGAGCATTTCCGCCGTAGGGCTCGGGACTGCTCAGGACTCCGCATGGGAGACCCTCCCCTGCGCCCAGATCGAAGAGATCAACTTCAGGAACGACAAGGAGGAGAACCATGACCGCGAGCGAGCGGCATTCGTGCTCGAAGTGTGACCGTGATGATCTGACCCTGACCGCGAACGGCAGGGTGAGGTCACACGCGGCGAACGGCAAGAAGGCAGGTCCGGACAATCCCGCCTGTGGCGGAGGCAGTGACTTCCCGAAGCACGATCACGACTACGTGCTGGAGACCAGCGGCGAGCACATGACTTACGGATACGTCTGCACCGTGTGCGGCCAGGAAGATCCCCGTCCTTCGGCTCAGGAGGTCAGGGACGCCGAATCCGTGGCTGCCAGTTCGAGTGCTCCCGAAGAGGTCTTCGACCTGGCAGAGGAGACACTCCGGCTGGCGGAGGAGGTCGGCGTACGTCCGGACGAGGAGGAGACCCCGGTCGCCTCTACTGCACAGGCGCAGGAGGCCCCCAGCGCAAATGACTTCCTGGGCTCTGACCAGCCCGAAGGAGACAACAGTCCTTCGTACTTCCCCGCTCGCTATGACGGGAGCTGTGACACCTGCGGAGCAGACTTCGGGGAGGGCGAGAACATCAGGCGTTCCGCCGACGGTGGCTGGGAGGCGGAGGTCTGCTGCGGCAATGATCTCGATGTGGAGGCTGAGCTCCGTCCCCGGGCGACCGCTCCTCAGCTTCCGGTCGTTGGTGGCCGCTACCGGGGACCTGACCCGGAGACCGGGAAGAGCGGGTCCTGGATGAGGACCACGAACTTCGCTCCCACGATCTCCGACAGTTTCGCCCTGAACGAGTGGCAGATCCGTATGGCGGTCCTGGGTCTCGTGAAGCGCCCTGAGCTCTTCGAGCGCGTCCGTTCGATGGTCCAGGCGCACGGCGGGATCAAGCTGTACGAGCTCGCCAAGCTCCAGCGGGAGGTACTCAACGGGATCACCGAGGACGCACGTCTGGCCGCTGGCTCCAAGGAACGTGCCCGGAAGGGCACCATCCTGCATAAGCACACGCAGGAGATCGACATGGGCCGCAAGAGCCTCGGGGATGTCCCTGAGGAGTTCAGGCCAGACGTCAACGCGTACCTGATCGCCATGGCCAGCCAGGGCTTCGAGATCGTCCCGGACCTGATCGAGCGCTCCACGATGGTCCCTGGTTTCAGGGTCGCGGGGACCTTCGACCGCATTCTTCGGGTCACTCGTGATCAGGAGGCGGTGACCCTGGACGAGGGCCGGACAGTACAGCTCCACGAAGGGGACTACGTCCTCGGGGACGTCAAGTCGGGGACCGATCTTTCGTACGCCTGGCTGGAGATCGTCATCCAACTGGCGATCTACGCTCACGGAGTCGATGAATCCGGGGTCGCGGTCCCTGACACCGTGAACGGAAAGACGACATGGCGCTGGGCGTCCCTCGCGGAGTTCGGCATCGACAGGCTCCGGCTGGACGTCGGGATCGTCATGCATATGCCCTACGGCGAGGGCAGGTGCCAGTTCAAGTACGCGGACCTGATCACCGGCTGGCGAGGTGCGAAGATCTGCCAGACCGCGATCGACTACCTGAAGATCAAGCCCTCGGAGGCAGTCGTGGCCGAGTACGTCGTGACCCCTAAGCCGCAGGAGTTCGAGGCTGCCGGAGATCAGGCGAAGCCCGCGCCCGTCGCTCCGGCCGCGAAGAAGCGCCGGACATGGGAGGACGTCGCCAGGAACGTCCGCACGAAGGATGAGGCGAACGCGGTCTGGAAGAAGATGTCCGAGCGCCGCCAGGAGATCGGGATGACCAGGATCAACGACGTCGTCAAGATCATGCGGGAGACGCTTCAAGCTCATGGGGTCAACTGACCCCGAGGGCCTGGTGAATTGATCCTGCCGGGCAGACAATAGAGGTGGGTCCGGAGGTCCGGGCGCATCGAAGGTCAGAACACGGAGCGGCTGGGTCGAGCTGACCGCTCCACGAGGGACCAGCCGTCTATTCACCGGCTGGTCCTTCGCACACAGGAAACAGGACACAGGGAGAAGATCATGGCAGATCCGTGGGCAGATGCCGACAGCTTCATGAGCGGAGGCTCCAACGTCGCCGCGAAGTGGCCGACGGTGGACTTCGAGTTCAAGGGCAAAGTCCTCAGCTGGGACGGTCCGGTCCAGATGACCGACATGGATTCGGGAGAGGCCCTCTACTGGGAGGGCAACAAGAAGACCCCCGAGTCCCAGGTCAAGAACATGCGGGTGGCACAGCCCGCGATGCAGCTCCTGGTACACGTCCAGGGGCCGGTCACCGGCAAGACGTGGGAGACCAACCAGTACATCGAGAAGCCCCTCCCGGACGACGACGGTGTCCGCACCATGTACGTCAGCGGGGAGCTCCAGAAGGCGATCAAGAAGGCCCTGCGTGAGGCTGGCGGTGCCTCTCTGGAGAAGGGTGCAGACGTCACGGTCTGGCGTCGGAAGCCCGTCAAGAAGGGGAACGGCTACTTCGCCTACACCTACGAGGCCCTCTGGGTCCCGGCACCCGCAAACGACGCTCTGGACGCGGCCGGTGGTCCCGACGAGGAAGAGGAACCCCCGTTCTGATCGCCCCATGAACCGGTTCGGTCAGATGATCTGATCAGGGCCGTACATAGCAAAAGCCCCCGGCTTCCGGCCGGGGGCTTTCTGCTGTCCAAGGTCAAAAGCTCTGTGTGTCGATCTGACGCATGATCGCGGCATCGGTGACATCTTGTGCCGGGGTCCAGTCGATAACCTCCAGGCGAGCGCGCCTCTCGCCGGGAATCGTGCACAGGGGCTCTCCGACGTGGTCCATCCCGAGATGCCACAGCCAGAAGGCGTCTGCGGCGTTGTGCGTGTCCGGCTTCCGGCCGACGTGTTCGATCATGGAAGCAGTCATCATCTTTTTGTCGGCCCTGCCGTTGCCGGTCGCGTACTTCTTCAGGGTCGAAGGGACGACTTTCACGTAGGGGATCTTCAGGTCTCTCAGGACTGGTCTGACACAGCCCTGGACCATGCCGGTGATCCCGGCGGCCATCGCGTTCTTCGGGAGATCCTCGATCACCGCGAAGTCATGGCCTGCCGCGACCGCGTAGATGTGATCCCTGATCATGTTCAGGCGGTCGTCGCCGTACTTCGCGGGAAGCGCGAGCGTGTAGGCGCTGTAGCCATAGAGATCGTTGTGGACGCAGACACCGGTACCCGCGATCGAGAGATCGAGCCCGAGGATTTTCATCGTCATCTCCTAGTTGATCTTATGTTTTAACTTCAGACATTCTGGGGTACAGTTGAGTCATGCCAAGGAAGCCGGGCTCCGCACAGTTCACCGAGCACCTCGCGGTGGCTGTCACGCCGGAGCAGAAGGAAGACCTCGTAGCAGAGGCAACCGAACGAGGGGTCAACTACTCTGTCGCCGCACGCTGGGCGATCAGTGAGTGGCTCGACAGGAACCGGTCCGTGACCGGCTCGAAGACCGACGCCCCTGTGGCGTCCTGACACCATCCTGCACGACACAGGAGAACCAGGAGAGATCAACATGCCAGAGTTCCACGAGCTCGCGAACGCCTTCCCCCTTCTCACGGGGGAAGCGTTCGACGAGCTGAAGGCGGATCTTCAGAAGAACGGTCAGCTGGACCCGGTCGTGATGTTCGAGGGCAAGATCCTCGACGGCCGCAACCGCTGGCGGGCCATGCAGGAGCTCGCGCTCCCGCACAAGGAGGTCAAGCTCCCGAAGGACGCCGATCCCGTCTCCTTCGTGTGGTCCAAGAACGCCGTACGACGTCAGCTCAGCGCCGCCCAGAAGGCTCTCGCCGCGACCAAACTGGTCACGGCCAAGCAGGGCGACAACCGGCACACGGTCGACGGAAAGACGACCCTGAAGCAGGCCGCAGACCTGGCTGGCGTGAATGAGCGCACCGTCCAGCGGGCCCGGAAGGTCGCCGAGAGCGGAGTCCCCGCAGTGATCGCCGCCGTAGAGGCCGGGGACCTGGGGATCAAGCCCGCAGAGGCTCTCTCCGAGAAGCCTGTCGAGGTCCAGAACAAGATCATGGCCAAGGGTGCCAGGGAGGCCTCGAAAGTCGTGTCCATCGAACAAGCCGCGAGCGCACGGGCGCGCGGTGTCCAGGGAGCCAAGACCGATGGTCCCGGACGCGGTCACGTCGGTCCCGAGGTCTCGATGACCCGGCAGATGGAGGCCTCTTCCGCAGAGGGTTCGAAGTCCAGGACCAAGCTGTGGGCCGAGAACAAGGAGCAGATCACGAAGCTCGACGGTGATCTTCTCGCCCGCTTCACGGCGAACCTCGCCGCTGAGCGCCGGGCCATCGAGCAGCTCCTGAAGCTGATCAAGATCGAGCGAGACGCCGCAGAGCCCCCGGCATCCCCCCGTACCGGGGGGACCCCGGCCAAGAAGACCGCCACACCTCGTAAGGCGGCCACGAGCACGACAGAGAAGCAGGAGACCCCGAAGTGAGTGATTCAACTATTCGGACCGTGAGGGTCGACGATCTTTCCGTCGACCCCCGGGTCCAGCGTCAGCTCGATGTCCGCCGCGTGCGGAAGCTGGCGAACGACTGGGACCCCAAGATGGTCGGAGTCCTGACCGTCTCCCACCGCCTTCCGGGGTCCACCGAAGGCACAGACGGAACAGTAGCCCTGGAAGAGTTCATCGTTCTCGATGGTCAGACCCGCTGGACGGCCGCTCAGGAAGCTGGCGTCACTCAGATGACCGCCGAGGTCTTCGATGGCCTGACCACCGCCGAGGAGGCCTCGATCTTCCTCAAGCACAACGACCGGAAGGGGGTCATCCCCCGGGACCGTTTCCGTCTCGCCGTGATGGCCGAGGACGAGCGTTCCCTGGCCATCCGGGACATCGCAGCCATGAGCGGCTGGTACGTCCAGGGGATGCTCAGCGCCGAGACGAAGGGCCTCAAGGTCTTCAGCGCCGTCGCCGCCGTAGAGAGGATCTACGACCTCGACAACGGGAAGGCACTGCGCCGGACCTTCAAGGTGATCGAGAACGCCTGGGGGCATGTCCCGAACGCCGTGAGCTCGGAAACGCTCTTCGGTATCGGGATGCTCTTCGGCAATCACCCGACCGGGATCGATACGCCGGGGCTGATCCACAAGCTCTCGAAACTGGGTCTGAACGCCTACCTGGCTGCGGTCTCCGACCGCCGCCGGACGCATCCCGGGATGAGCACGAAGACCGCCGCGCAGGAGTGGACGGTCGATCTCTACAACCGGGGACGCCGGACGCATCGGGTCTGATCCGCAAGGACTGATCGCCTGTCCGCCGTACGTGAGGGGCCGCAGACGTGGCCCCTCACGTGCTTACCATGAGGGGAGGGACAGTGGATCTAGGAGAGCTGACAATGATCACGGACGATCGCAGGGCAGAGCTTTACCCGCAGCCGGACGAGGTCGGGGAGTCGGACACCTGGAGGCTTCCGCTCGTGCAGGAGAAGGAGCTCGAACTCAACGCAGAGTTCCTGGGCGTCGCGAGTGCCCGGCAGGACAAGCACAATCACTCAGGGGAGTTCGCTCCGAAGGGGCGACGCTGCCCGGCCTGCCGGTGGTATGAGCCCCGGATCTTCCGGGTCATTGCCACCGGGAAGTACCTTCTCTACACCCTCGGGTGCTCGAACCTCCCAGGAGAGATCGACGTCCCCCGGTACCGGTACGCCGCCGACGCCCATGAGGCGATCTTCAACATGGCGACCCACGATGCCGAGAAGGGCACGAGGTTCCTGACTACCCCCGCGAAGATGATGTTCCTGATGGCGGCCGAGAATGATCCGGCCATCGCGGAGGCACTTCTCGCGGGTAACTGGGTGTCGTCCCTCGAAGAGCACCATTCCACCGTCTGGAGAACGACGTGAGTACGACAAAGATCGTGGTCATCACCTGCAACGGGTGCGGAACCACGGCACTACCGGAGACGCTTTCGATCAGTGACGCCGTCCATCTCGAACACCCGGTGGACAGCGTGGTCGATGCCCGGCGACACGCACACGGCAAGGGCTGGGTCCACGACAAGCTCGGGCGTGACATCTGCCCGGACTGCCGGACCTTCAAGGCCCCGAAGAGGCACAGCCGTGCGCAGACCTCGCACTGGAGGCACTGATGGCCAGGTGCACGTGTGCGTCCTGCGCCACCGGGAAATGCCAGTGCGAGGAATGCAGGCCAGGCCCGGGGATCGACTTCAAGGGGAGGCGCGTGAGCGCGACCCTCCTGGACGAGATCCGCCGAGACGTCCGCAATGAGCGGCTGAAGCTGCGGGACCTGAGGGCCCCTCATGTGGAACGTCAGCTCGTAAGGCGCTGGGGGGACATCATCCCGGCGCAGACGCTCAAAGAAGATCAAGACAAAGATCAGGAACGAGGAGATCATGGGACTGTTCAAGAAGACGGTAGTGACTCCGGCTCAGACGTCTGAACCGGTCAAAGCCTCCAAGATGGTCGATCTTCGCAAGATCGCGAAGGTCTCCCTGGCGAAGAATGGACTGGAGGTGGACGGGGGCGGTGGCCTCGCGGTCTATCTCGTGCTCGATCACTCCCTGTCCATGAAGCCTTTCTACGCGAACGGCGACGTTCAGAGGATCACGGAGCAGGTGCTCGCCCTCTCGGCGGAGATCGACTCCGACGGCCAGGTTCCGGTCTTCTACTTCGGCTCCGACGTCGAACTTCCGGAGATCGTCTCCATCAGTGACTGCGCGGGCTGGGTCGACAGGACCCATACGGCGGTCCGCTGGGGAGCGACGAACTACGTCGCTGCGATGGACGCCGTGGTCAGGTATCACGAGTCCTACGGCGGCGGTGTTCCGGCGCTGGTGATCTTCCAGACCGACGGCTCCCCGTACATGGGAGCCCTCGTGGACGCGGTCGCGGAGACGAAGAAGAAGATGATTGAGCTTTCTCCGAAGAAGGTGTTCTTCGCCTTCGTCGGCTTCGGGCCGAAGCGCAACGTTCAGTTCCTGTTCGAGCTGGACGAGATCCCCGGCCGCGTCCGCGACAACGCCTCCGCGTTCCACGCGGAGAACCCCCGGCGCACCAAGGACAGTGATCTGTACGACGGGGTCCTCGGAGAGTTCACGTCTGAGTGGCTGCCGCAGGTGCTCGGATGACGGAGCGCCTGGGGGCTCATACGCCCCTCACCGACGAAGAGCTCACCAAGCTCATGACCTTCCGGCAGGAAGTCGAGCGGGGGCTGGTTCACCGTCCCGGCTATGCGTACGCCATGGCGGAGCTCCAGGACCGCTTCGATCACACCGAAGGGATGAAGGTCGGTGGCTGAAGGCCGAGAGCGCTGGGACCGCGAGAACGAGGCCGAGGCACAGCGTGAGCATGAGCTGGCACTGATCAAGGCCAAGTCGGAAGCTGACCGTTCCGAGTGGGCAGTGACCGCCCGGTACGTGTTCATCTGGGCACTGATCATCGCGGGCGTCTGCTACCTGGAGTTCATCGACAGGCTCTGAAGTGATCACCGCTCGACAACAGGCCCGGCCGGGATCATTCCCGGCCGGGCCTTAGTCTTTCCCCGTCAAGAAGAGGAGTAGATCATGGGAGGAGAACATGCCCTCCGGCATCCCTGGCGAAAGTGGTCCCTGCTCATAGGGTCCCTGGTTCTGATCACGGCAGTCCCTGTATGGGTGTCCTTCGAGCCCGGAGGAGATCGGTCAAGCGCGAGCCCTTCGGTGACGTCTTCACGTACGTCTGAGCCAGGCCACCAGTCCACAGCGCCTTCGAGCAGGATCACGACGCCTGCGGTCAGGACGTATCAGGCCATGCCCACGGCCAGCGTCACAGCAACTTCGAGCCCCACGGCCAGCACGTTCACGGTGACCCCCAGCGCTGTGCCAGAGCCTTCGGGGACCGTTCCCGGTACTGGGACATCGGAGCCCGCGCCGCAGACGGCCACAAGCGCGCCAGAGCCTTCGAGGACAAGCAGTCCCCCGGCGGAGCCCCGTGGGGTCCCGAGCCATACGGCTTCACCCTCGCCGTCTCCGACACCGAGTCCTTCGGCTACGTGCATACGGGTCCCGGTGCTCGGGTGTCTGCCTCAGTGCCCCTGGCCCCTGTGCAAGCACCTGATCACGGCTTCTCCGAGCGTCAGTGCTTCACAGAGCCGCCGTCACTGTTGCCGACGGGGCATGGTTTAATCAAGTCGACAGCATGAATGGAACCCCGGACGAGGTGACGAATGCGGGCCCCTCGTCCGGGGTTCGTCTATGGAGGCTCACGTGACAGAAGATACCGGGGCCGCTCCCAAGGGGCGTCCCCGTTCCCCGGACACGATCGCGCGAGATGACGCGATCCTCGAACTCCTCGCGACCGGTGCGAGGACCAGAAATGCCATCGCCCATGAGCTCGGGATCACGAAGTCCCTGACCTCGATTGCGATCAACCGCCTGAAGGCGGCCGAGAAGGTCCGCCGCTGCATCGCCGAGAACGGTGAGAACGTCTGGACTACAGCCACAGAGGAGCCCTGCCCGTGAGCTCCGTTCCCGAGATTCACCGGGATCACCCGCCGTTCAGCGGTGACGACACGGTCTGTGTGAAGTGCCTGAACGCCGGGGCCACGACCGCGTACATGAAGTACGGGGAGTGCACCCACAGCCCCTTCAACGAGATCATCGGGTTCGTCCTCCATGAGCGTCTGCACCGGGAGTGCCGACGCTGCGGCTACACCTGGGACGAAGCCCTCGCGGTGCCAGAAGGGAGCTCTCATGGCGACGCCGACGAAGGCTGAATGCCTGAAGTTCCTGCATGACTCCAAGAACGCGATCCAGGACGTGGAGCACCTGACCTGGTTCGTGGGAGGAGTCGAGTATCCCGAGGAGCGGGCCCTCATGCTCGCGGAGTACTCCCTGATCACCGGGCAGTTTCTCACCTCGATGGCGACGATCGAGGCAGCGCTGAACCTCGCGCGCCGGATCGTCGATCTGGAGATGAAGTTCTCGTCCCTCAACCGCGACGTTACGGATCACCTGCTCGCGCACGTCCAGAGGAAGCACTGGTGGAGCCGTGGCTGATACCCCGACCTTCGCGATCATCCCTTCGCACGGACGCCCGTGCTTCGAGAACGCCATGAAGTCGATCATCCCCCAGGTCGACAGGGTGATGGTGATCAAGACCAACGACTTCGACTTCGAGCCCGGGGACCTGGTCGACGTCTCCGAGGACTTCGGAGCACCGAAGAACATCAGCCGCTGGTGGAACATCGGGCTCGGAATGTCGATGTACCACGCACGTCACACCCTGGGCGCGAGCGCCTGGAATGCCCTGATCATGAACGACGACGTGATCGCCTGCCCGCACCTGGTGAAGACCCTCACGCAGGCCCTCAGGCATCGGATGATCAACGGGGAGTACGACGAACGCCTCCGGGCCCGGATTCCGATCATGGCGTACCCGGACAACTTCGCGGGTGACCGCTTCGCGTTCAACCGGACGCCGGGAGCCATCGATCTCTCGACCAGGATCTCGGGCTGGTGCTTCATGATCCGGGGGGAGTCAGGACTCCTGGCCGACGAAGAGCTCCAGTGGCACTACGGAGACGATGACCTGGACTGGAAGGCCCGGCAGATGGGCGGTGCCGTCATGGTCCCCGGGTGCGCTGTGGAGCACCTGTACCCGAATCAGACCACGGAGCAGTCAGCAGAGCTGACCGCGCGTACGCACATCGACAGGCAGCTCTTCGAGCTCAAATGGGCAGGAGTACCCCACTGATGAGAATTGCAGTAACTGGCGGATCAGGATTCATCGGACAATCGACGGTCTACGCCGCAAGGTCCGCAGGACATAAGGCGTGGGTGTTCGATCACAGCCTGGGAGATGACGTTCTCGGGGATCTCGGGAACCTCGCTCAAGGAGATCCCCCGGACGTCGTGATTCACCTCGCAGGGGTCCTGGGCACGGATGAGCTCTTCGATGAGGTGGAGCGGGCTATCGACGTCAACGTGAAGGGCGCTGCCCGAGTCCTCGAATGGTGCCGCCAGAACGAAGCGGGGTACGTCGGCATCACCATGCCCCCGGTCTTCCCATCGGTCTACACGGCAACGAAGCTCGCGGCCGATCGTCTGGCCACGGCCTACCACAGCGCCTACGGGCTCCCGGTCGCGCACGTCAGGGCCTTCAACGCCTACGGGGAAGGGCAGGCTTTCGGCCCCGGTCATCCTCAGAAGATCATCCCTACATTCGCGGTCGCCGCCTGGCGCGGCGAAGCCATCCCGGTCTGGGGAGACGGAGAACAGATCGTCGATCTCGTCCATGCGAATGACGTCGGGAGGATGCTCCTGTCGGCGGCCACGGGACCCCTCGATGACACGACGTACGACGCTGGCACCGCAACCCCGGTCACGGTCAGGGAAGTCGCCATGCGGGTCCTCGACATGACCGGCTCCAAGGCAGGGATCAAGTACCTGCCCATGCGCCGTGGAGAGACGATGTCCCGGGCTCTCTCCGCGTCCACAGGTACCGGCTGGTCGAAGCTCGATTGGTACCCGGAGCACAGCTGGGACCGGGTGGAATACGCAGTTCGCTGGTACCGGAGGTTCTCATGAGTACTCCGACCGTAGCGATCATCACGAGCATCACCGACGGGTACGACACCCTGAAGGCGATCAAGCCTCAGTTCGGAGTCAACGTTGAGTGGGTCGCCGTGACCGACGGCAGCGAGACGGCAGAGCCTGACCACGGCTGGCGGATGATCCCGATCGCGGAGCCCGGACTGATGGGGCTCCAGCCGGAGATGGCTGATCGTGTTCACCCGAATCGCCTGGCCAAGCTCGCGAAATGTATGCCGCGTGTCGTGACCGACGCTCCTTACTCGATCTGGCTCGATGCCTCCTACCGGGTGACGTCCCCGCTGTTCGCTCTGGAGGCGATCAAGTGCGCCAGCCCGGTCGCTCAGTTCGTGCACCCCTGGCGGAACTGCGTGTACGAGGAGGCGCGCGCCTCCCTCGCTCTGGCCAAGTACCACGATGAGGACACGAAGATCGTGGCTCAGATGGAGGAGTACCGAGAGATCGGTCATCCCGTGAACTGGGGTCTCTGGGCGACCGGCGTGATCGTGCGCAAGCACGATCACGACATCAACGTCATGGGCCAGCAGTGGCTGTCCGAGATCCGCAGGCATTCCTACCAGGACCAGCTCTCGGAGGCGGTCGTTCTCCGCATGTACGACGTGAGGCCATCTCCTCTGCCGGGGGATCACCTCTCGAACCCGTGGCTCAAGTACGAGGGAAGCGCGAGGCACTGATGACAAGCATCGAGATCGGCGGGGGAACTCTCGCCCAGGCAGGGTGGATCAACCTCGACAGCCGCAACGGCATGGGGGACTGGTGCAGAGAAGCCCAGGAGATCCCCTGGCCGACCGAGGACAGCTCGGTCGACTACATCCTGGCGAGTCACATCCTGGAGCACGTCCCGGCGGGGGAAGCCAGAATCAAGATCTTCAATGAGGCCTGGAGGGTCCTCCGCCCCGGCGGAGTCTTCGAGGTGAAGCTCCCGCTGATCATCACGGAGCACGGGGTCCCTTCCTGGCACTCGATCGCAGACCCGACGCACGTCTCCTTCTGGTGCCGAGAGTCCTTCCACTACTTCACGATCACTCCCTCGGGAGTCTTCACCTTCGCGGCGAACGCCGACTACGGGATCAAGCCCTGGCGTGAGACGTACTGGGCGATCAACGAAGGCTTCGAAGGCCACTGGCGAGCGGAGCCCGCGAAGTGATGACCAGGAAGTTCCCCAGGATGACGGACGACGGAGTCACAGCGGTGATTCCCTCGATCCCTCCGCGCGTCGGCAAGGAGCTGCACCGGGCGATTGACTCGGTGCTCCAGCAGGAACACCCGGTCGCGGGGATCTCCGTCGCCGTCGACCACGGCCGCGAAGGCTCTGCGGTCACCAGGAACAGAGCTCTGGACGGTGTGAACACCGGCTGGACGGCTCTTCTGGACGATGACGACGTCTGGTATCCGGAGCATGTCCGGTGCCTTCTGGAATGCGCGCAGGAGACCGGCGCAGACATGGTCTATCCCTGGTTCACCGTGCCTCAGGGCTGGGACCCCTGGCCGGAGCGCGAAGGAAAGATCTTCAGTCCGGGTCTTCTCGACACGATGAACACGATCCCGATCACTGTCCTGATCAAGACGGATCTTCTGCGCAGTGTCGGGGGATTCGAGTCCATGGACCCGAGCAACACAGAGAGCCTCTGTGATGACTGGGGGACCTGGATCAAGGTCAGGGACTCCGGCGCAAAGATCGTGCATCTCAACCGGCGCACGTGGTCGTGGTCGTGGCACACCGGGAACACGAGCGGAAGGCCAATCTGGTGATCACAGGAGCCCAGAGTCTGGTCGTCACCGACAACGTGATCGAGCTTCAGGAGTGCCAGGCCTACCGGGGCCACAACTGCGCGGTGATCAACCTGCATCACATCTGCCCGGAGTCCTGGTGGAAGGCAGCCGGTAAGCCGGTGAAGAGTCCAATGATCGCGCTCTGTCCGACGTGCCACTACAACGTCCACGCGGCAATCGACGGTCTGATCCAGGGCCGTGACATCAGGCTCATCTCTCCCCGGTGCCGGAGTCTCGCAAGGTCCGCGATCATCCTCGCGGAGTCCAACGGGCTCACTCCGGCCCTGACCCTCTAAGGAGCGATCATGACGACAGAACACCAGGAGATCATTCAGAAGTTCAGCGTGAGCGTCAGTCAGGCGTGTGAATCCTTCAGGGCTTTCGCCGAAGCTCTGAGCGCGACTCTGCCGCGCTCATTCGTCTCCCGCGACGCGATGCACTGGACTCCCCCTGCGGAAGGCCAGGAGGTGCCCCCATGGCGCGTCTGACCGTATGCGTCGCGGTACCTACAATCCCGGGCCGCGAGACAGACCTGGAGAGGGCTGTGAAGTCGGTCCACGCGCAGACGCGCCCGCCGGATCAGCTACTCGTGGAAAGGGATTCCCTGAGGACCGGAGCCGCAGCTTCCCGTAACCGGCTCCTCGATCGCGTGGAGACGGACCTGATCGCCTGGCTCGATGACGACGACCTCCTCCTGCCGATGCATCTCCGCTACTGCATGAGGCTTTTCGAGCGCCAGCTGGGATCTCTGGAGAAGGCTCCGGATCTCGTGTACCCGATTCCGAGGGTGATCGGCAGGGATCCCACGGCGACCACGTACCAGGGTCACGTCGTCGGTCCCTGGAAACTGCGCTTCGGTCCTGAGCAGGAGGCGCACCTCCGCCGGAACGGCTCCTTCATCCCGATGACCCATCTGGTCCGTACCGATCTTGTGCGCGCCGTCGGAGGTTTCTCCGAGGGGTACATGGTCGACGAGGGACGCCGCTACCGGGGCGAGGACGAGGATTATCTGATCAAACTCCTCGACGCGGGAGCCGTGTTCGAGCACCTGCCCCGCAAGACCTGGGTCTGGAACGCGCACCCGGCGACGAGCACCGCCGGGCTCGGAGGAGATCATGGCCGGTGACGCCAGGCTGAACATCAAGATCACGTCGGAGATCGAAGGACTCCAAGAGGTGATCGGACAACTGCGCCGGACAGGCGGAGCCCTGATCGGACTCGCGGACAGTCTTGAGCGTCTGTCCGAGGGAAGCCCGGACGCGGCTCGGACAGTTCCTGATGGGTGTCCGGGCGTGATCAACGGACAGAGTCACGACGCGCACACGATCAGGCTCGGTTCATACGTCTACCGTTGTCCGGGTCATCCTGTCCGACCGTGGCACGCGGACAGCCCGGACAAACTCTGACGTCGGACACTTCTCTCGGACACATCAAGCCCCTGCCCGGACACTCTCGGACAGGGGCTTTGTCCTGCCCGGACACTTCCGCTGGACAGACGTCGGACAGTCACGGACACTGTTCGTTACTCCGGCAGGAATAAATCCACTGTCCGGGACTGTCCAATGGACAGCCGGACAGTCCCGGACAGGAGACAAGGAGATCATGGACATGAAGCTCGTTCAGTGGATCAAGGAGAAGTACCAGCACCGCCGGGCGGGCAAGGAAGATCACGACCCCTGGTGGGTCACCCTCATGCTCGACGTGGGGCGTCCCATCGTCGCCGTCCTGATCCTCGTCATGTGTGCCCCCGGTGAGCACTACCTCGCCAAGGAGGCTGGCTGGTCACAGACGCTGGCCTGGGGGATGCCCGGGACCCTGACCGCGTACGCGGGCATTGCGGCCGTCGTGGCGACGAAGAGGCCCCGTGGGGCCCCGGGACGCCGTACGGCCGTCTGGGGGGCCATTGTGTCGATCCTGATGGCCATGGCCGCTCAGCCCATCGCGCACCTCTACGGGAAAGTCGGCCTGACCCCTGAACAGATCGCCCTGACTGTCTCAGCAGGGCTGATCCCGGCGGCTGTGTTCGGGCACCTCCTCCACATGGGAGCGGCGGCACCCCGCAAGATGAGCACGGCTCCGGAGGTAGTGGTGACCCCGGTCGTCTCTGCGCCGAAGGTCAAGACTCCGAAGATCTCCAAGCGTGACCGGAAGGCTATGTCAGGAGTCGATCTCTCTGGGACCGCAGTTGTCCCGGATGACCGGGCACCCAAGTACGCGGCGACGGACGGCTGGAGGGACGCTCTGTCCGAGCCTGTCCCGGACAGTCCGGAGCTCCCCGCGTGGACAGCCCCGGACAACGTGGAAGCTGTCCGGGCTCACGGACATTGGGGCTCGCCTGTCCGGCTGTCCGAGAACGGACACGCGGACAGCCGGACAGCCGGACAGGTCTCTCTGTCCACGGACACTCTCGTTGTCCTGGACAACCCCGGACAGGACAAGACGCCCGTGTCCGAGCCTGTCCGGAAGCCCAGGTCCAATGTCCATTCGATCAAGAGGTCCCTGTCCGCAGATGTCCGGGCGTATCTGTCCGAACACCCGGACGCGAAGGACGAAGATCTCGCGATAGCCATGGCGATCAAGTGGCCCGAGAAGCCGTGGGATTCCGTACGCAAGGCACGTGATCGCTACCAGGAGAAGGCCGCCAAGGAGGCAGGAGCATGAGCAAGCGAATTGCAGGCACCACCCAGGAGGACGTACAGATCTCCCGTACGAGGCTCCTGCCGGTGAAGTACCGCGTACTCCCCTACCTGACCCCCTGGGCCCTGGGGCTGATCACTCTGCCCCTGGGCGCTGCCCTGCACTGGAAGGCTTCGAGCGCGGTCATGATGATCGTGGTCACCGCCTGCGCAGGGATCCTGACCTGGGCGACCTACCGGCTGTGGGATCGCCGACACGTTCACACACAGCGCCTGGCCACGGCCTACGCGGGGATCATGTCCCTGTGGCTCGTGATCACCGCTGCCGTCGGTGTCTCCCCGATGCTGACCACGTGGGCGATCGGCTGGGCGATGACGTCCCTTCTGTGGAATATCCGCCTGGGATCGATCAGCGTGACCAACAAGCATGACAAGATCGCCGGTCAGCCTGAGACCGCCTGGGAGCCCATCCGGGGCCTGAAGGGCGTCAAGACGAAGTTCGCGAAGCTCGTGACCACGGACTCCGGACACCTGAAGGCGAAGATCAGGCTTCAGCACCCGCCCGGACAGTCCACGACGGATGATGTCCAGGCTGTCCGGGACAACATCGCCGGACGCTTCGCGGTGGACCCCGATGACGTGATTGTCCAGCGGGTGAAGGGCCGTGGAGACCAGACGGACGTCGAGGTCATGGCGGACAACCCGACGTCCAACGTGGTCGAGTACACGGGACTCACGGATGTCGGTAAGTCGATCATGGACGCTCCTGTCCGGATCGGTGTCCGGGCATCCGGGAAGCCCTTCGCGTTCTGGATCGTCGGAGACGACCGCGTGTCCAGGCCTACGCCTCACACGCTCACGTCCGGCATGAACGGGACCGGGAAGTCAGAGGCGATGATCGTCGCTGATCTCCAGATCAGGGCCAGGATCGATGCTCTCAGCGTCGTTGCGAACCCTGCGAAGTTCATGATCGACTTCGGAGACGTCGCGGACATGTACCCGATCGCCGCAGAGGGAGAGCAGCAGACCAGGCAGCTGATCGACAATCTTCCGGAGACCGGGGAGTACCGCGCGTGGCTCCTCGGAAAGCTCGGGTACAAGCAGTGGGTCCCTGAGTGCTACCTGAAGCACGGCATTCCGCTGGTCTTCATCAGGATCGAGGAGGCCGCAAGCGTCCTCGCGGGCAATAAGCCCTTCAAGAGGGCCACGGAGACTTTCCGGGCCCTGGGGATGCCTCTCTGCGCATCCATGCAGGTCGCGGTCTTCCGCAACATCGACCGCGAGGCCCGGAGCCAGTTCGGGAACTCCCTCGCGTTCGGCGTCACCGACGAGCAGGACGCGAACTTCGTCCTGACGAAGGAGACGATGCAGGCGGGGGCGAAAGCCATCGTGAACTGGAAGAACAACGAGGCCGGACGTCTGTTCGCGGAGCTCACGGGCTTCCCGAAGGAGCTGTGGTCGGAGCGTGCCCGGGTCTGGAAGATCACGCGTGAGCAGAAGCGCGCGGCCATCGAGATGACGAAGCCCCACTGGGCACAGCTGGACGCGGGAACGGCGATGCGCCTGGGCAAGGGGATCATGGTTCCGGACGCGACGATCATCGATCGTATGCCGACCCTGGGGCCTGTCGAGAACATAAGGCCGATCATGAGTGAAGCACCCACGGTGCCGAACCTCTCCATGATCCCTGGCGGCAAGGAGAACGCCGAAGACGGGGAGAAGCTGACAACCGCTGAGGTCAGGGAGATCACCGATTCCTACATCGATGATCTTGAGGCTGAACGAACCGATGGGGTCATCAAGGCGAACGACTTCAAGGTTCTTGCCACGCGCGTCGGCAGGACACTCCAATGGGTCTACTGGGAGCTTGATCGTCGCGTCAAGATCGGAGACCTGGAGAAGCTCCCCCAGGAGGGCAGGGTCTACCGGATCATCCCTCGCGATCAGCGGCGTCGTGCCTGATGATTGCCCATCTCGGTTAGGTGTAACGACCACCAAGAGGTCCGTGCATAGCTTCGGCGGGAGTCTCCCGCCGAAGCTATGCTCGCCATACGGGCGCTGAGGGACGACGTTCTACCCGCCGGTACCAATCAAGCTCTGACGTGCGGAAACGGCTCCCAGGCGACCCCGGTCTCTCTGTACCGGGGTACCCAAACGATCGCGGCAGACGAGCGCTGGTGGCTTTTCCTACCCTACGTAGCAGTAACTATCTGATATTTCACTATGAGTAAGCGAGAATTCATGCAGGCGAGTGCATGATCATTATCCTACATGAAGGCATAATTATGTTGATCAGCTCATAATTGGATGTACGTTCAGGACAACCTTCAGTGCTGGTCAGCGGTTGATCAGCAGGTTTTTCAGAGGCCCTGATCAGTGGCGATCACCATAGAGTTCTTCACGCTGATTAAATGAAGTGAGCAACCACCCATAGGAGAGAGGAGAATGATCATGGGATCAGAGATCGAGCCGAGAGTGATCACTCCCAGCGAGGTGATCGCTGGGATCAAGAGTGATCTTCGCCGTCAGGGAGTCCCTGAAGGGACCAAGATCGAAATTCACTATCACGCAGCACCCGCGCAGGCACCCCCGGCAGACGTGCGACCGGCAAGGGACCCGATGGAGCCTGCCGCGAGGCTCGTTCCGTACTTCGTGATCCTCCTGGGAGGCATGATCATCCTCGGAGGCGTCGGGGCCCTGACGGTTCTTCTCGTCCCGGCGATCATGGCGATTGTCACCATGATCGCGATCTTCATGGGCGGTTTCGCGGTCGTCATGATCGCTATCGCGGCTTCCATTCGATCACTGCGCTACTCGAAGAGGGACGTTCAAATGGCGAAGAAACGATCAAGAGGCTGAGCTGCGGAAACGTAGCCCCTACGCGCGAGCGCGCATGCACACAGATCAAGAGAGACCCCCTGCCCATGATCCCTGGCAGGGGGTCTTTTCGATGTCTGTTGATCTCCAAACTCGCGAAAGTTCTTTGTATTGACTTTTGTCTGTGCAGGTCAGAGCACGTGCCGAGAATTTGACAGCCCCTGGGGGCAGCAGTACATTCTTATCAGTAACTAAAACAAAAGATCGAAGAAGATCACAGAGGGTCCTACCCCCTCCGAGATCACCGCAAAACAACTCAAGATCCGGGAAACCCGCTAATCAGACCGAATGGGATCGCAAGATCCTCGCGAGAGACTAGCCAAGTCCAAGACTCAAAGAGTCCCCGGTCCTGAGATATAGAGCGAACGTCCACCCCGAGAAATCGGGGGCCGGAGCGGTAGTACTCACTTCCCCCGAACGGGGAAGATCGATCGCAAGATCGAAGCTGACAGAAGATCAGCTTCCCAACTCGTGAGAGTTCGGATGTGAGTAGAACACCTGCCGGGAACGGACACCGCGACGTACCGATGATCATTCACCCGAAGCTGTAGACAGCAAAGATCAAATCATCCGGCGTCAGGCGAGTCTCACCCCAAACGAGACCGAAGATCGAGATCCCGCGAAAAGGGATCGACGGCGAGTGATCAGAAGATGATCTAAAGGGGCCCGATACCTCTTCTCGCCGCGAGTGATCAGCCGCGACCGTATCTCGAACGGGGAAGCTGATCACTTTCGCCCCCGCAGCAGTGAAGCCGCGATCTTCGGATCGCGGCTTCCCCGTTGGAGTTCCGCTACGCGGAATGCGGTGAGCGTCGGTCCGTTCAAGTCGGACCGGGGGCGATCATCCAATCAGCTCGACAACAGGAGAACGATCATGCTGCACATCGCAACTGCGGATGGCCAGAACGTCCAGCTTCGTCGGACATGCATCGTCGCGAAGATCGGCCCGCACGCGGGTCGCTGCTTCCGTATCGATGACGTCGTGAAGCGCGGCGGCCAGCACGTAGTACGGGCGACCCGGAAGCACGCAACCGGCCGCCACATGATCACCGTCCTCCCCGAGGTGTTCGGTTTGATCATCCGCGAGATCGAAGAGATCACGCGCCGGGTGATCAACCGGGTACGCCGGACATGGATGAAGATCGACGAGGGTCTCTACATGGGAACGCTCGCGTTGATCCCGCTCGCGTACTTCGAGCACTACGAGATGGCCGACAAGATCGTTGAGATCCTTCACTCGATCTTCTGACCGACAGAAACTGATCACGCTTCGAGCGCTCCGGCCGATCAAGGTCGGAGCGCTCGCGGGACTGATCAGTCCACAGCTGCAAGATCGACAACAGGAGACATCATGATCGTCGCAATCATCTTCGTCGCTCTCTTGATCTTCATCTGGGCCCTCGGCCCGTCGGGTCCTCACAAGAACGACTGAACACGCTTCGAGCGCTCGTGATGATCACGAGCGCTCGCGGGACTGTTCAGTCCAACTCAGCAACAAGATCGTGCCGCTGAAAGATCGACAACAGGAGTGATCGTCATGGGAATGATCTTCATACTCGTACTCGTGATCGTCTTCTACCGCTACATCGCGAAGCACATGTGAGTGAACACGCTTCGAGCGCTCCGGATCTTCCGGAGCGTTCGAGGGACTGTTCAGTCCACCCAGCTTTCGATCAAGGAGTGATCCACATGGCCATGAGCCGCAAGAACTACGTCGCCACCGCTCAGACGATCAAGAACGAGTTGCTCGAAATCCGCGAATACAGCGACCGCTACGTGATCCACTCGTCTCTCGTCTCCGTCGCATCCGGCATGGCCGACATGTTCGCCATGGACAACAGCGCGTTCCGGCGCGACACCTTCATGACCGCGTGCGGTTTCGAGCGCGACAAGAACGGCCGTTGGGCCGTGACTCCGGATCTCGGGGGCTTCGTCGACTACACGCCCGTTGAGAGCACTTCGCACGTCGTCAACCGGGGTTCCTGGTAAACGAACCTGATCACGCTTCGAGCGCTCGCGGCTCCGGTCGCGAGCGTTCGCGGGACTGATCAGTCTGTCCCCGAAGGGGATCAGTCCACACAGCAACATGATCGACAACAGGAGAGATCATCATGAACGAAAACGACTTCGCAGACTTCCTGTCCGAAATGATCGTCGAAGAGGTCGACAACATCCGGACGTTCGAAGAGGCAGCGATCATGACCGACAACACCGGCCTCGTGATCAAACTGGCCGACGGCAGTGAGTTCCAAGTGACCATCGTCCGCTCGAACTGAACACGCTTCGAGCGCTCCGGCCGATCAAGGTCGGAGCGCTCGCGGGACTGTTCAGTCCACAGCTCGACAACAGGAGACATCATGATCCACGAAGGTACCTCGATGAAGATCATGTCCAAGGACGGCTCAGAGATCGTCGAAGGAATCGTTGAGGGCTACAAGATCTTTCAGCATGGCCCGAACGCTGGCCGGATGTGGAACATCACTGTCCGCCCCATCGGCGGGGGTCACGCTCACACCTTCATCCGTGACCGCTCTCAGCGTCACGGCGGATGGATCAACAAGACGCACTATGCCGCGATCAGCCAGAGGAGCTTCTGATCATGGACAAGACCTACAAGATCGAGATCACCGGAACCGTCTACAGCTACAACGACGAGAACGGCGAGAACCTTGACGGTGATCGTCGCGAGCTCGCCAGCAACACGACGAACGTGATCATGGATGACGATGATCAGGAGCTCTTCGAGGGTTTCGACATCCCCGCGAACGTCGCATGGGCCGCGTCCGTGGTCGTGTCGATCACGGACGCGGTCGAGCCTTCCTGTAGTCCTCTGCCGGACGCGATCGGCGAACACTGCTGGTTGTCTGGTTCATACACCGACCCCTACGAGGGCGACAACAAGATCACCGAAACGTCCGTTCGTCTGACCGGCGATTGGACAGACGAAGATCGTGCGCTGGTCTTCAAGAAGATCACCGCGAGGTACCACACCGGCTGATCGTTGATCACGCTTCGAGCGCTTGCGGCTCCGGTCGCGAGCGTTCGAGGGACTGATCAAACAGTCCACCCCAGCTTTTGATCAACAAATGAATCAAGGAGAAAATCATGGACCGCAATGCACTGATCGCCTGTCTGCCTCTGATCGCGATCGTCGCCCTTCACTTCGTGAGGCTTCTCTTTCGAAGCTCTCTGGTTCCGGCGTGCGTTCGGATCACTGACCCGGCACGATCGATCTACGGCGAGCAAGACGACGACGACAAGTAAGCGCAAGCGCTGAACTGATCATGCGCTGAGCACGCTTCGAGCGCTCCGACCATGATCGGTCGGAGCGTTCGCGGGACTGCTCAGTCCACACAGCAACAAGATCGACACAAGGAGAGATCATGACCATGACCGACAACCTCACCGCGATCAAGAACACCGAAGATCTCGAAGAGCTTCTCTACACGGCAAAAGGGATCATCTTGCACGGGTCATACCTCATGATCCCCGAGAAGACCACTGAGCTTCGTGATCTTCTTCTCAAGGCCTACAGCCTCGGGTACGACGCTGCTCATGCCGATCACGTAGACGGGAACCTCGGCTGATCACGCTTCGAACGCTCGCGGCTCACGTCGCGAGCGCTCGCGGGACTGATCAGTCCACTGACGAAAAGAGAGATCATGCCGATTCGCCGGAAGACCCCCAAGGGCGAGAACTTCACCCCGACTCCTGCCCCTCCGATGGAGTACACGGAAACCGTGTACGGCCCCACGTACGTCAAGCGTCAGAGGTCCGGCAAGCGCAAGAGCCGGAACAAGAACGCATGGGGTGCCTGAGCACGCTTCGAGCGCACGGACCCTATGCGGTCCGCGCGTTCGCGGGACTGCTCAGTCCACAGCTCGACAAGGAGAAGATCATGACAACAGCACTCGCGCTCGAAGTCCCGCCGATCGGGTCCACCGGCAAGATCGACGGTGAGTTCGTGACCGTCCTCCGGCACGATCACGACGCGGTGTGGTTTCACTACCTCCACAACGGCCGTAGCTTCGCGATCTACCTTCGCGACTGGGCGATCATGAGTGGTCGTCTCAGCGATTTCCCGCCGTTCGGTCACTTCGGTGATCATCTCTGGGACTGAGACGGAAAGCTCCCCGGTCGTTACACCTAACCGCCACAAGATCGTTCCGCTGAAAGATCAACTCAGGAGAGATCATGAACAAGCTGCAATACCAGGCTCAGCAGATGTACGGCGATGTTCCGGCCAATGAGCTGGAGGCTCTGGCGCACACACTCGCGGTCTACGCGGATACGCCGGACTCCCGGATGGTCGTCACGGCCACCAGCAACGTGTACGGCGACGGAGTCACTACCGGGCTCACGTTCGGAGACCTCCGCAAGATCGCTGAGCGCCTCGCGCTTCCGAGCGACTACGGGCAGGCTCTTCGGGATGCTCGCGAGATCTGAGCACGCTTCGAGCGCACGACCGGTAAGGTCGTGCGCTCGCGGGACTGCTCAGTCCACAGCTCGACAAGGAACAGAGGAGATCATGATCCCCACCACTGCGACAGACAAAGAGCACCGGCGTTACGTCTGCAACATCATCCGCGCGTACGAAAGTGCCAGCGCCGATCAAGAGAAGAGGGGCCGTGAGTGGTACAGCACCGCTCACCAGGTCGCCGAATTCATGGCAGAGGGAGACGTCAGGAAGGGAGCGGGAGTGATCGCGGCCCTCTCCCCGCAGAAGACATGGGATCTCAACGTCCGCATGGCCCGGCAGGCACTCGAAACCGGGAAGGCGACGGGACACGTGCTCGATGCACTCAACAAGGCCGCGAAGATCTTGGCCGGTGCTGATCCGGCAGACGTCCTTCCCCCGGCGCTCAAGACCGGGATGTTCTACCGGACGATCATGGACCCGGATGACCCGGACGCCGTAGTGATCGACCGTCACGCCCATGACGTGGCCGTGGGGGAGCGCTACGGGAACCGTGATCGCGGGCTTCACAACAAGAACCGGTACGCGACGCTTGCGCACGCCTACCGGGAAGCCGCGCGACTTCTTCAGACGCTGCCCAGCACCGTCCAGGCGGTAACCTGGTTGGTGCAGAGCGAAGGAGAGTGATGATCGTTCGAGTCCTTTCGGACTATCCACAATTCGTGATCACGCCGGATGGTCAGATCCAGGGCCCCTCTGGTAGGTGGTTGAAGCCATCGCCGAACAGTGATGGGTACCTACTCGTCTGGTTCGGCGGGCGCGAGCATCGGCAGAGCATCAAGGTTCATGTGCTTGTCTGTCGGGCGTATCACGGCGATGCACCGTCGCCTGATCTTGAAGTCCGACACCTGAACGGCAATTCAGTCGACAACCGGGCGTCGAATCTCGCATGGGGCACGCGATCAGACAACAGCAACGATCGTGTACGTCATCTGCGCAACGCATGGGCCCGGCTCACGTGGCCGCAAGTGGTCGAGATCCGAGAGCGCTACGCGGCGGGTGGTGTGACGTACGCAGTGCTGGCCGCTGAGTACGGGGTAAGCGAGCACACCGTCTCTCGCGTCGTTCTACGACAGACGTGGCTGGTCCAGAGTGAGGGCGAGTAGAAACCCTCGCCCACGCCGTACGGAGCCCTCAGAGACGCTCTGACGGCTTTCGATCAACGTTCCGATCAATCACAGCTCGACTAGGAGAAACTGATCATGTTCGAAGTCACGTACCGCGACGCGCTCGCCAAGGAGCACGTCATGATCGAAACCGATGACCGCGCAGAGGCGATCTTCTGGGTCTACCTCTCAACCAAAGATCCCGACATGACGCTGATCGACGCGTCCCCCGAGATCTCCGCTGTCTGACGATCAACCCGCCGGGCAACCGGCGGCCAGCTCTCGTGGGGTAAAGGATGCCCGTCACCCTCTCAAGGTGAAGATGCCGGATCGTGACCGGTCGAGAGTACGTGGGGTGATCGACACCGACGAGCTGAGGGAGCGATCAGCGCTCTCCGTCGATCACCCCGAAAGTTGACCGGCCGGACCACACATCGACCCGACTCTGTGGGTCCGGCCGGGAATAATGATCACCTATTATGGGTAGTCATAAGACAACAGCAAGACACAGGAAACAGGAGACGATCATGCAGGTTCAGCTCACGACCACGGTCCGTCCGACCAACATCTACCGGGCGGTCATCCGCGCAATGCGCGAACAGAGGCCCCTGACGCTCGACTACACCCGCGCGAACGGATCGAGCACGACGCGCACCGTCGAGCCCTACGCGATCACCAGGAACAAGAACGGTGACCGCTATGTCCGCGCGATGGACTGGCAGTCCGGGGAATCCCGGACGCTGAGGCTCGACAGGGTCGACGCCTACGGCTTCGGCCCTGCGTTCGGGTTCAAGATCCTCGGCCCGGACAGTGTCCACCTGTCGCAGGAAGACGACGCGGCATACCGCGAGTGGGCCGAAGAGCAACAGCGCGTCTTCGCTGATCACGTCCTCGCCGTCAAGTGAAGCGGATCAAAGTCCAGCGCCCAGCACGTCCACACCCGCAGGAAGACCCCGACCGGAGGAATCCGGCGGGGTCTGGAAAGGATCTCCCGTGGTAGCACAGCTGATCAAAACGCAGACACGACCCCGGTCGGGTCAGGCACGAAAGACCACGCGATCGAGGCGCTTGCTCGATCTTCGCGGCCGTGAGCTCTACGCGGTCATGAGCTATCGACTCGCGATGGCCGTTCTCGGCTTGATCGCCCTCATCTACGTGACCGGACACTGAACACGCTTCGAGCGCACGGGCCCTGCGGGATCCGCGCGCTCGCGGGACTGCTCAGTCCACAGTTCAACTAAGGAGAAAATCATGAACCCGAAGAAGATCGAGCCTGAGGTCTCGTACGTCGTCTCGGATGACCCGACGATGATCGAGATTCCCAACGATCAGACCAGCGTCTCCAACTACACCACCGATCAGGCGGCCATCAACGCAATCGAGAACGGCTACCACGGCGAGTACGGGGATCTCTACGTTCTCAAGATCACAACCGAGCTCGTGGCGACCGCGAAGCGCGGCTGGACGATGGTCCGGGATGCCTGAGTCCCGGGACCCGCGAGACCCTGTGGGTCTGAATCCGACCGGGCGCGTTCGTCGCTCTTCTGCCGGGCAACGCCGTAAGGCGTCCCGGCGGATGGAGCGTGATCTCCTCGGCACGAAGTGGAGTAAATGATCATGGGACAGCCCAAGGTCAGGTCCGACAAGCTCCGCAAGTTGATCATGACCGCCGTCCGTCAGGGCTGGCGGTCTGATCTCTGCGGCAACCATCCCTCGATCGTCTGTCCGGTCTGCGGCCACCGGGAGATCTACACCACGTCAGGCCGCATGCACACCCACGAGATCAAAAAGAAGATCGCCCGATTGCGCAGGCACGGTCTGATCTTCGACGGAAGGGGCGGAATCCATGAGTGATCAGAAGTGGACCAACGCAGACGGTAAGCCGATCGCCACGAGCGGCAAGATCACGATCAGCCCGGACGGCACCAGCACCCGGAAGAGCTTTTACGATCAGCCGTTGACCAAGGACGAGAACAAGGCAGTGGCCTGGTTCACCGAGATGTCCCCGCATGAGCAGTTGCGGGAGGTCCGGCGGATGAAGTGGAACCTCGACGTCCGCACGAAGGACGCCGAGACCTGGAAGCGCGTCGCGGGGCAGCAGGCCGAAGAGCTCGCACAGCTCCGCGCGAAGCTCTCCACGTATACGCCCGAGGGGTTCTCGATGCCTCCGGCGGCCGAAGAGCTCCTGAGCACCGCCGCCGCGCACGGGTGGAAGAACGTCCGTTCCTGGTCCTCGGAAGAGGACACCGCGCAACTGCGAATCAAGATCGGCAACGGAGCCTGGACGTTCGAGCTCTCGTGGGCGGTCGACAAGCGCGGTGCTCGCATGGTCCGGCGCGGGCTCGCCCGTAGTCCTGGGAGGAACTGGTACGACGCTCCCTCACTGAAAGCCATCAAGAAGATCATCGAAGAGGAGATCTGATCATGAAGCTGGTCGTCAGCAACACCGAAGCGGAAACCCGGATCAGGAACGAAGAGCCCTTCCGTACGGCCTTCTCGAAGCCACCGTATGTGCCCGTGAAGGTCCCCCGGTTGTCCGGTGGACCTTCCGCAGAAGGCTCCTACGGCTTTCTGCCGAAGAAGCTTCGCGCAGACGTCGACCGTGCCCGCTACGTCGTGAAGTCCTACGAGACTCCGATCGCCTGGATTCGCGAGGACGGCACGACGTGCGTCCCTGACATCGGGTACTCGCCGACGACCGGTGAGCACCAATACATGGTCAAGGCCGCATGGAAGCTCAGGGGCTTCCCGGCGCGCGGTCGTCAGGTCGTCCAGATCAACGAGCACGGGGACAGCCGTCCCCGTCAGGGAGGTTTCGGATCATGTTCGTGGTAATGGCAAGCATCGTGATCGACTTCGTGTTCATCGTCATCGTCGTGTACCTCATTCTCGGACGATGGACCAACGACGCTCCCGGGGCGATGGCCCCCGAGGGCTGGAAAGTCCAGCGCAAGGGATCTTGGTTCCACAGCCGCTGGGATGCCTATGACCCGATCAAGGGACAGTGGAGCGGCTGGCAGTGCTCCCGGAAGAGTGAAGCGATCGATCAAGCATGGTCGATCGCATCTCTCGATCACACGATGTCCAGGATCGAAGAGGCATCCTCGAAGTACCCCAAGAAGTGAGTAACCGGCGGGCCCGTGAGGACCCGCCGTCGATCATCCGTCGACTACTTGGTGAAGTCGCGGGCCTGGGCCGCACCCAGGTTCGAAACGCTGGTTCAACTCCAGCCGGATGAGCGAAGCACACAGGAGACAAGGAGAAAATGATCATGAGGGCAGTCAAGACCAATGCTTTCGTCTGGACGATGCTGGTGATCGTCATCGGGTTCGAGCCTCACCTGGCGTTGGCCGCAGCGATCACCGGATTCGCGCTCGCGGTCCTCCCGCTCGCGTTCGCCCCGAAGCTGGCACCCGTGAGCAATCACGAGCACGGCCACCACGACGGGACGACGTACAAGCTTGTCCGTCCCGGACAGGTCCCGTTCCCCGTCAACCCGCTTCCCGGGGACCCTCCCGGCAGGCGATGATCGGCACGAAGGCCCGCAAGGGCTGATCGGCACGAAGACCCCGGGCAACCGGGGTTGATCCTCCGTAGCTCAGTTGGCAGAGCAGCGTCCTGTTAAGGCGCGGTGCGCTGGTTCGAATCCAGCCGGGGGAGCGCAGGCCAGGGGGCGGTACTTCCCACGCTCAGTCCGTGGGGGTCCTGGTGTAGAAAACCCGTCCTCTCAGCACGACAGGAGACAAGGAGAAAATGATCATGCAGATAGAAGATCTCAAACTGACCATGATCGACAACATGGCACATCTGACGATCAGTCACGACCTGGTGGCCGCTGCGGCATACGCCGCTCGGCGCGGGTACGGGGACTGGACGGCAAGGCGCTTCGTCGTCGCTCTCGTCATGACCGATACCCTGCTGGGCCGTGAGAAGTGGCACGCAGTTCTCCGGCAGGTGGCGAATCTCCAGATGGAAGCTGATCTTGGCTCCCTGAATGAGGGCAAGACCGTAGGCGGTGATCTTCCGTGATCACCGCCATGGACCGGATGACGGTCGACGTACCCGAGGGTGAAGTCGACGGGATGATCGTCAAGAAGTTCACGATCACCGAAGAGGACGCGAGGGGCGTCCAGGCCATGCGCCTGGCGTTCACCGGTCGTTCGATCAGGCCCGGCACCTACACGAAGTTGACCGAGCGTGGCGCAGGCATCTGGATGAGCGACACGCCCGCAGAGAAACGCGATCACGTCGTGGCCGTCCAGAAGATCGAAGACCTGAAAGCGAAGCGAGTCCTGATCAACGGACTCGGGCTCGGTATGGTCGTCCAGGCGGCTCTCAGTTTCGATCATGTCGAGCGCGTGGACGTGGTCGAAGCGGACAAGCGGGTGATCGACCTGGTAGGCCCGCACTATCTGAAGGACTCCCGCGTCCGGATTCATCACGCAGATGCCTTCGACAAGGCGAAGAACGGATGGGCTCCCGGCACCCGCTGGGACGTTGTGTGGTCGGACATCTGGCGTGACCTCGACGCGGACGATCTTCCGGAGCACTTCAAGCTCTCGTACACCTACAACCGCCGGTCCTCGTGGCACGGCTGCTGGGTCCATGACGATCTTCTTCGTCGCCGGGACTTCGAGCGCCGCGAGGATGAGCAGCGAAGGAGCTGGCTGTCATGAACGAGCAACCGCCCGAGGGCGTCATCGTTCTGGAACTGGAGATCGTCTGGCATGCTCCGTTCCTCCCGTATTCGCACGCTCACCGGGAGTTCATGGAGCACGCACACGCCTGCGCCGTCTGTTCACCGGTCGTTCACGGAGCGGTCGACGTTCCCGAGGACGAAGAGCCCCCGCTGTGCCCGGAGGGCTCGAAGCTCTCCGACGTCGTGCAGGATGCAATCGACCGGCAGCACAGCCTGTCCATGCAGAATTGATGCGAGAGCGTCACCGGTTGGCGTCTCCCGGCTTCGGGAGACGTCCCGGTCTCCTTGTATCGACAAGGAGATCAAAAGCTGCCAGAGCCTCTCTGGTGGCTTCGGCAAAGGAGACAAGGAGATCAGATGAACAACCGACGGAATCAGGGCTACAACAACTACGGGAATGATCGTTACTACGGAAATGGTGGCAATCGTCGTCGTCGCGGTGGCGGGAGCGTCAAGGGTATTTGGTGGATCGTCTGGGCGCTCCTCGCGTATCTGCTGATCACCAACTACACCTCGCCCCCGGCGGACAGCACCACTACTCCGCGCAAGGCTCCGAGTCACAGCAAGGTCCATCACCCGATCCCCGGATCGACTGTATGCACCAAGTACTTCAAGGGCGGCTGCTGATCATGGACTTCGAGATGACGTACAAGCTCCCGGACGCCGAGATCATGCGCGAGCGTCTCGACAGTTTCAACAGCGATCCCTACACGATCAAGAACCTCCATGAGCCCTTCGTGGAAGATCACGCTGGCAAGAAGATCACGCCCCTCGGATTCGTGATGATGTGGCAGCTCGCCGCCTCAAGCTTCGTCCGTGAGTGTGATCTTCCTCTGACCATTCAGACCGCTCTCGACATCAGCGCGCACGTCTATGCGCGGAAGCTGATCGATGATCCGGTGTTTCTCGATCAGGTCTACCGCTTCATGTCGGCGATGGGCCTGCCGATCAAGGACTAGTCCCTGTTCGCGACCTGCGCCCGTCTCGTACGGGCGCAGTGCGGGGCAACAGGGCCCCAGGAGAAAAGGAGATCAAATGCCCTTCACGTACCGGAAGAGGATCAGGCTCCTGCCCGGCGTTTACCTGAACGTCGGGAAGAGCTCGGTCAGTTTGAGTCTTCGGGCCGGGCCCGTCGGCCGGACCTGGTCAACCACGGGTCGTCAGACCACGTCGGTCAACCTGCCCGGCGGTGCCGGGTACCGGACCACGAGCACGAGCACAGCGCGCACGGCTGCGCGAGCGCAGAAGCGCGCTGAGCTTCAGGCCCGTAAGGATGTGGCTGTGGCACGCCGGAACGCCCGGAGGGCCGCGAGGAACAACCCGTAACCGCCAGAACGATCGCGAGCGACGTGCAAACGATCAAGCCCTACACTGCTCGGCACAGAAACGACAGGAGAAAATGATCATGGGATTCACCGAAGTCACCGAACGCCCGCAGGTCCAGATGGAGCTCCGCACCTCCAAGCTCCGGCGCGGAGACACGATCATCGAGCAGGTCGCCGACCGCGATCACCCGTACCGGGAGGTCGTTCTCATCGAGCACCCGACCACAGACGTCATGACCTACGAGGGTCACGACGTCCCCGTGAAGTACCTGAAGGGGACGGATGCCCGCACCGGGCGTCTGGTCCAGTACACCGGTACGGAGTTCACCTACTGGCAGATCGTTCGTCAGTTCTGATCGTCCGCCAGTTCTGAGAGCTCGAAGTCCCCGGGGCCGGGGTGTTACCCTCGGCCCTGTAGGGGAATATAGACAAAGATCGGAACGTTACATCTAGCGTTCCACCTCACCGCACGTCACAGGAAAAGGAACCGATCATGCAACTCACCCTCCGCAAGGGAACCCTCGGAGATCTCGTCGAAGAGCTCAAGGAGCAGCAGGAGCGCAAGGTCGACATGGTCGTCCCGACGCGTGATCTCTGGTCCCATGAGGGCCTCGTGGTCGTCCGCGATCATGGTCCGGCAGAGATCACCGACAACGGGGTCACCCCTTCCCATCTCTTCCTCGCCCCTTCCCGTGTCTTCGATGAGGGGATCTCCTCGAAGCTCTCGAAGCCCGGACGCCCGTTCTCGGTCAAGTACCTCCGTGGTCTCCGTGACACCGGTCGTACGGACCTGGTCGACGCGAACCTGAACGGGCTCCTGCACGGCTCGAAGGGTCTGGACATCCCGGCGGACGACCGCGCGTTCTTCCTGCGGACGTTCTCCCCGGCGGACGCGAATTCGACCGGCTACGCCCGCGCGCTCCTGTCGGACCGCTACCGGCCGATCGACAACTGGGACGTCCTCGGGACGATCCTGGATGGCCTGAAGACCGCCGGGTTCACCGATCACGTCATCCGGCAGGCGGATCTCACCGACGACAAGATGTATGTCCGCATCTCCGTCCCGGAGGTCAGTGCTCTCGCGCCGACCCTCCTGAAGGACTACGTCTCCCCGTACTCCCGGAACCGGGGGAGCGACAACCCGACCGTCGAGGCCGGGATCGTGATTTCCAACTCCGAGACCGGCGGTGCCGCTTTCACGATCACTCCTGAGCTGGTCATCCAGATCTGCACCAATGGTCTGACGATCAAGCAGGACATGATCCGGAAGCCTCACCTCGGCGGGAAGCTGGACGAGGGAGTGATCAAGGTTTCCGACGACACCCGCCGGAAGAACCTCGATCTGATCGCCGCACAGACCCGCGACGCGATCAACACCTTCCTGGACCCGGAGTACCTCGCCCGTGCCCTGTCGCGGATCGAGGACCAGTCCGAGAACCCCGTGAGTGACGTCACGAAGGCCGTGGAGACGATCGTCGCCCGTCCGGCGTTCTCGAAGGACGACATGTCCGGGCTCCTGTCGGCGTTCTTCGACGGCGGGGACCGGACCCAGGGTGGTCTCGTCAACGCGATCACCGCCTACAGCCAGACCGTCCCGGACGCCGACCGCGCGTATGAGATGGACGCGGACGCGTTCTCTGCGGCAGGCTTCGTAGGGATCTCCGGCAAGGCTGCCTGACCCCGCAGTCGCCCGGCTCGGTACCCTCATGCCCAGCCGGGAAGTCGGGTCCTCCTCTCCCCCGGGGAGGACCCGGCGCTACGTTCAGGAGAAAAGAGAGATCATGGACGACATGAACGCCTTCAGCTGCCTGATCTGGCTGCTGGCCATCGGACTGGTGATCTTCACCATCGTCAGCATCGCTACAGGTCACTGAAAGATCAACACGCATGGATGAGAACAACGACATGAAGGCCCTCCGATGGCTGCTCGCCATCGGCTGGCTGTGCATCTCAGGACTGGTGATCTTCACAGTCGTCTGGTTCTCGATAAGCCACTGAAAGATCAACACCCATGGATGCCCGTCCTGCCTTAAGGTCGGGAAGTCGTCGGGGCTTTTGCTCCTTTCACCCGGCGCTCGATCCCCGAATAGGGAAGATCACCGCTCCGTCCTAGCTGGAACTGGGACGTACAGCAGCGGTGATCGACCTCCCGTAGCTCAGTTGGAAGAGCAGTCGCCTCTTAAGCGACGTGCCGCTGGTTCAAGCCCAGCCGGGAGGACGTCAGGAACGACACCGGACGACAGGAGAGAACGATCATGCCGAATCTCGGAGATGTGATCGAGTTCACCGTCTCGCAGGACGGAGAGACGATCAAGGTCACCGCCCGGCGCGGTGAGTTCGAGGGACACGGAGAGGCTCCGGCAACCGGGACTCTCGGTGTCGACGCGGCGTCCTTCCGGGCGATGCAGGATCTCGATCAGAAAATCCCCAGGTAAAGAGCAACCCCGGCCGTGACCGGGTCATGCGTCTGTAGCCCAAAGGCCGAGGCACCGGTTTCAGAAACCGGAAGACGTGGGTTCGAATCCCACCAGGCGTACGCGGAGCGGGCAGGGGTCCGCTCCTGTCATGTCCCCGAAGTCAGGAGAATCTGATCATGAGCATCCAGCTCGGCAATACCCCGGTCCCGGTCAAGTCGAGTTACTCGACTGGTATGAACAACTGCGTCATGGTCACCTCTTCGGAGACGGTGGCTGTCCAGGTCAGTGACTCCAAGCTGATCGAATCCCCCGAGCTCGAAGTGAGCCCGGAGGCCTGGCGACAGATGATCCTGGACATCAAGGCCGGTCACTGACCGGTCCTCGCTCGACACTTGTCCGGCCGCCCTACCGGCGGCCGGACAGACCCGACCCGGGTCACACCTAGGAGAGAAGGAGAAATAGATGTATAGCACACTCGATCTGGCGGTTCAGGCATTCCTGACCCTGATCTACCTGGCCAGCACGAT